>Ga0180437_10000846_pt1 | contig 54954 bp, 98 predicted proteins | sample SS_ome_4_FD_132410 | JGI IMG/M metagenome (GOLD analysis project Ga0180437, IMG submission 132410) | Hypersaline lake sediment archaeal communities from the Salton Sea, California, USA - SS_3_D_1 metaG | ecosystem: Environmental > Aquatic > Non-marine Saline and Alkaline > Hypersaline >...
GTCCAGGAGCATTTTTTAAGAGCCCATTCTTGTAAGTGCTTGATTTTATTAGATCGGGATTTTAGAAGGCTCGGAATTTAAAACTCATGGACGGTAGATTTTGTCCAGGAGCATTTTTTAAGAATCCATCATACATCGAAGCGCCATACCAATCATAAAAAATAACACTATTGTAAATGCTATACTCATTTTATTCCTCTATCAATATTGACTGTCTATCAATAAAATCTGATTGATCAATAAAATCTAAAGACCAAAATATTCCAAATATTGCAACTAATAAAAAAAGACGACTCATTTTACTCTTCCTCCTCTTTTTTTTCATTGCATAATGATTTGGTCAGTCTGCTGGCAAGCTCCTTTTTTATATCCACTTGAGGTATTTTTACTTTTTGAAAATCATTAGATAGAGGAATTATATTTAACGTGCTATTTTTGGTAATAGCAGAAGAACAAAAAGGACAATCTTCCACCCTGGCAACCTCTGTTTCGGCGCGTTCAATCGCCGTAGCTATTTGCTCAGGCGTCTCTTGTACCATAATACGGCAAGGTTTCTCGCCATTGTGAATGACTAACATAGCCCCTTCAAACCCTGAATCCTCCGTGCAAATAATATCATCGAGATTAAATAAGTGTTTTTTACCACTTTCCGTCGTTAATACAATAAACATTTCCTTCCCTTTTTATTTCTCTTTATTTTAAAGTACTTCTGCTTTTTTCCTAAAATCATCCCAAGCAGCTTCCAAATCTTTTCTAAATGAATCACAAAGGTCATCAAAAATTTTTTCTTTATTAACATCATTAGTAAAATATGCCGTTGTTAATGATGATGTGACTATTAAGTGTGCTCCTATATGATAACCTATTTCCAACATATCAGCACCGCTGTCAAGTGTTAAAAGCTCATTTCCTACTATATCCAAAATTTTATCAATTATAGCTTGCTTTTCTTCTTTTTTTAAAAGTTTTATTCTCAGTTTGCTTTCATCCATTATGCTTCTCCTTTTTGAAACCCTTTTTGAAACCATTTAAGAGTTTCTTCATTGATATTTTTCCTGATTTCCTTTCGAGTTCTTTTAAAATCCTCACTAAGTGCTTGACAAAACTCATCAATGAGTTTTTCCGCCTCTTGCTCAGTCCTACAATGTATCCACGTCATAAGGGAGCTAAAAATCAGACTCATTCCTACCTTACTCCCTACTTCCACCATATCCTCAGGTGAAAGATTGTCGTCAAACAATAACTCATTTTTTACCATTTTAAGAATTTGATCTATTTTTTCTTCCTTCATCTTAGCCTTCTCTTTTATTATTAATTTTTAAATTATGACAGATTTATTTAGTTTTGTTCGGCCCGCTTTTTCTTCTCTTCTACAAAATCATTGTATCGTCTTAAAAAATCACCTTTTAAGTCCTCAAAAAAATCATCAACAAATTTTTGATCAAACTTACCAATTCTATCAAGACCTATTATAAGAAACGAGATTACCATATCTATACTAATCCTCATCATGACGACTTGTGTTAAAAAAGCATTATTTGTTTTTGCTTGTACCATGTTAAAAATCGTATCAACAATATTAATCCTAAGATCGTTAAATTCATCTGATTGATTAAACTCATTAAATATTTTCTCTTCTTCTGTCATTATTATTCTCCTCTCTTTTTAAGAAGCACACTGGCCAACGCAAGCAACTGGGAATCCGTGAGTGAAAAATCATTTTCTTGCCTCATAGCCTCCCTGGCGCTTTTCATTTTTTCACTTTGAATTCTCTTTTTCTCTCTTAACCTAGCCTTGCGTCTTTTTTCGCGTCTTTTTTTCTTCTTTTCTGACTTTTTACTCATCTTTAACACGTTCCGATTTGAAGAGGTAGCTCATATTGAGGAATACATCTCGGACTATCTTCTCTCTGATATAAGCATACCAAGAGACCTTTCCCCCTGAATCCGTCCAGGCATAATTGCCTAACATAGGTGTCAATCTCTATCAAAGAATCGCTAAAACACCTGATTTTCCTTCGGTTACCTTCGAGAATAATCTCGAAAATTGTTCCATTTTGGTCCACATCTTTAGTTTTTTCCACTTTTCTTACTCCTTGTTTTTGTTATCTTTTTTTCAACAGTGTCAATTTCTTCAATTATTTCAATTATTTAAGCAAAAGGTTTCAAAAAAATTCCAAAATTCATTTATCAATATTTTCACATACTTACACGTTGGTATAATTGTACATCTATCTTCTTAGAGAATTGTCGATGGCAAATCCTTTGACCTTTATTCAACAGATATTAACTTTTTTAATTGAAGAAAAAACAATGAAATGTGGCTTACTGAATTTTTTGATGCTTTAAAACCATGTTTCAAGCTGCAATAATAGTTAGGGCGCAGGTCCGTTGAAACATCTTTGCTTAGTTTTTCTAATATTTTTATTGAGCAATGTTAGATGCCTATGTAGGTTTTATAAAGTAGGTTTTATAAAGTAGGTTTTATAAAGTAGGTTTTACAAAGTAATTCAAATTTACATACTTTATGCATTTTAATTTTTTCGCATTCTCTGCAAAATCTATTACCCTATTTTCCACAACTTTTACATGAACCGCAAGAATAAGTTCATATGTGTTTAAAATCTTTACAAAATATGGTAATTGTTTTAATACATTCTGAGCATTGTCAAGATTAAAATCGTCGAAAAATCCTACTATAACCTCAGAACAACTATACATTGCTGATTCATTATTCATTGTTTACCTCCTCCCTGCCTCCCCCCTTCTCGCAACTAAAGCACGGCGTTAATACTTCATTTAATGCATCGCCCATTTCCATCAATTTAAGTTCTTCATCTTCAGACAGTCCCGATTCGTGCCTTTTTTTTAAAAGATTGGCTCTTTCTTTTAAAATTTGTTGTGCTTTTTTATGTATTTTTATACAATTATCACTATACATTTTCCTTCCTACATCAATAATGTAAAATCCTTCTTATAATTCTGCATTTTTAATATATCCACCCAGCGCGCCAACCTGCCTTCATGCATAAATAAAAAATCTCTGTCGTCAAGTTTCTCCTCAAGAATATACTCTTTAAAATTAAAATAAAACTATGATCCTAGAACATTACAAAGCTTCTTATGCCATAATGGTTCACCGTTTTTGCTTAAAATATATTTTACCTGTACATTGTCCTCAACGTTGACAAGATTAAATTTAGTTATTGTAAAAATATCTGTCAAACTATCCACCCCCATCCGATTGTTTAAAGAATGCGCATTTATTAAATCATCCACCCAACCGTTGCTTCCACCTCTTCTTTCTTCTCTTCCTGGTATATTTTTTTTCCACAATAAGGACAGTAATTGATAAGTTCATATGCGGGATCAGGGTATTGCCCCTTAATAGCTAATACGAATCCGTCCTCCTCTGGCCCATCACAATTGTCGGCCTTCTTAAAGAAAATATCCTCCTCCCCCTTCTTGCAACAGTTGATTTTCTTTTTTTCCTTGCCGGCCATTTCTTCCTTTTCCTCCCATGCCTGTCTTTTTTCTCTTATTTCTTGTTGTAAGATTGAATTGAACTCTTCTTTTGTACAAATATTATGTTGAATGAGTTCATGTTTTTGACTCCACCACCCCTCGACACGATTCTTAAAAATTGCCTCAAGTGCTTTTACATACTGTTCTACATTATTAAAAGCAGGATAAATACCAACGCGGGTAACGTAAAGTTCACAATTTTTTAAAAACCGTGTCAAATTTACCAATTGATTTAAATCGCCATTTAATAGATACATTTCATCTTTTCCTTTTATTAGGTTTTCTTGATTAAGTTTTCTTGATTAGGTTTTCTTGATTAGGTTTTCTTGATTAGGTTTTCTTGATTAGGTTTTCTTGATTAGGTTTTCTTAGAACAATTAATCCACCTCATCAATGAATTCACTTACATCTACCACGCCAGAAGGTAAATCACAAAACTTTCCATCACGAATAATATTTATAAAGCCTTGATTGATGCGAGGGCAATATGCCCTTACAAATAAATAACCATCCTTTTCTAAGGCCCAAATGGCTCTATTGAATTTGTTATAGTTAGGATATTGATTGTTAAGAAATAAATATAATTCAGGCCGATCGCCTACATATTTATTGAATCCAATCGGCAACCCTAAAACTATTTTTCTAAATGATGCTCCATATGTCATCATTGTTCCAGGCGCGTGAGCTGCACAATATTTGCCTTCCACCCCTAAATAGTCAGTTTCTTGTAACACGTATTTAGAACAACTAACAGGACTTGACCCATTGACACATCCTGGACACTGAAATTGTTCAACCATCGCCTTATAAACTTCTTCAAATGCCTTATGAAGATCTTCTGTTTTTATTTTCATTCTTTATTCCTTTGCTTCTACTTGCTTATTGTCCGTTTTGCTTACAAATACTCCACCAACCTTCGACACCAAATAAATCGGCCAAGCTATCCCAGCCGTTCCACCATGTATCATGATTTGAGTATGACTATATTTAGTCGAATCAGACGAATTTTGAACATGTTGACAGGTGGCCCCGCCAATAACAATATAGCCAATCAATAAAGCGTATAATGCACACGTTTTAAAAAAATTACTAATCTTATTTATCCTTCTGTGATAAATCCGATCTTGCAAATCGCTTATTCTGCTATCTCTTTCTGTGATATCCATAGTTAATTTAGCATTTTGTTCAGTTAATTTAGCATTTTCTTTTTTGGATTCTTCCAATAAATCTATTTGGCTCATTCTTTTACTCCTTTTACTCCCTTTATAGAGATTCTAATTTCGACCTGGCACACCTGCATTTCTCTAACCCCTCACGTGTAACAAGCTTTTTCCATGTTGAAGTCAGATTCGTCTCAATTATCTTATATCCAGTATGATCAGAATTAGAAACCATTGAAATATTTGTAGCATGATCAAAGAATATTTTTTTCCACTCAGGGCCCGCCTTGCCTATTAGCAAAAACGTATCTATTTGAACCCCATGTTCTCCTTTGCCCGCTGGAAAAAATGAAAGTAGCATTGTTAATTTTCTACCCTCTTCAAATTTTACAAGCACATTAATCTCTTCAAAGGTATCATATTTGGTCTTTTGTAATCCTTCATATGAATAACCTTCCTGTTTTTTCTTCAAATGTAAGCAGACCCCATCGTCGTCTATATACCACATGCCTTCAAGATTTTCTACCAGCCTGGCATCTTTTGATACTTTGGATTGAACTATGCCAGCGTCCACCCGCGCATCAGTAGTGACTGTATTTTTACACTTACATCCAACTAATGATAAAAGTATTGGAATTAATAAAATTTGATACGATTTCATTTTTTGTTCTCCTTTTCTCTTTTTTCTTTTAAAAATTGAACAAAAGCTAACGTTATATTTTCATATAAATTATTTATATTGTCCATTCTGTCCCTGAGAAATTCCCACCACGCTAACGTTCCAGCACCATCATTTGATCTTTTAACAACGCAGCAAGTTTGTCCACTTCCCTTAACATTTTTTGACAACATTTTTTCATTTCTGTCGAGGTTTCTGATACTTTTTGATTAACAATTTCTAACATCACATCTCCTAAGATTTTTTCTTTTTTGTTTTTCTTCTTGCCTCTATCCGTTTGAAATCCATTCGAGCAATGATACCGGGAAGTACTAGATATATAAGCATAAGTACCATGACAAAAAAGCCTATCACGTCCGTTATTAATTCCATCACTCCCGTTGTTGGTTCCATCTCTTTTAGTTTCTTCTTTTGTTTAATAAATTTTCAAAATCGTTTTCTATTTCATACTCCTCCACTAATCCAACAATCTTACTGTATTGCTCAAGAGTTTTTATTTTTGCTCCCTCCCTTATGTAGATATCAGGAATTTTATTTTTACTTCTTTTATTATACCATTCAATGATACATGGCATTGATTTTTTAAAAAACACATACGGTAATAGACCAGGAAGATATATAGGCCAAAGTATTACAAGTATAAGCCCTATATCTTCTATGTCCAAGCTAGTATACTTATCAGCTAGACAATATGTAACACCAACCAACATCATATATACAAATATTGCAATAATGATTACTATTGTTAATCCTGTTGTTGTTAATCCCATTGCTTCCGCTATTGATTCCATTTTTTCCTCCCTTCTTTTAAAAAAAGATTTTCTTTTGGTTATTCATATGTTAAAACTAAATTTTGTTTTTTTCTGAAAATTCAACATTAAATAGTTTTTCAAACTTTTCAATAGTTGCATTCTCCAAATCCTCTTCCCAACCTCTGTCAACAACAGCAACAACTTTAAATACACCGTGAGGATCTAATTTCTTATTATAAATAACTTCTTTTACCCCTCTTAAAAAATTAACTGGACAAGCGTGTTCCTCATAATAAAAACGATGCATTTCTATAGTGTGATACTCTTTTTCAATAGAGGTGCTACCTTCAACAATAATAAATAAGTCTTCATAGCGCAATAGTGCAAGAAACTTATGAAATTTTACATCAGGATCAATCTTAAGAAAAACTTGCCCATCCTTTGTTACATGGCCAAATACGCCTTGTCCGCATGATTCACAATACCATGGCCCAAAATCTTTAGGTTCGTTTTTAGCATCAGCGATTAAATGACCATACGAAAACCCTGAATCATGATGACCACAAATAGGACATCTAAATAGTCTTTTTTGAACTTGATACGTTTCAGCTTTTTGAATTAGTTTTACTTTGGCATCTTTTAAATTAATAATCATCATTTTCTCCGTATAAAATACTTAACACTTTTTTAACCTCATCTGGACTTACTTCTTCACCATCGTAAAACTTTACTAATAACATATACTCCTTTTGAGTAAGATTAGTCAACCCAAGGCGGTAAAATAATCTTGTAAAAAATCCATTTGCTTTTCCTGCAATAATCGCTACAACCCACAGTATGAAAATAATCGTTCCTAAAGAAGCTAAAATATTAAGCGCGATCATATTCTTCCTTCTTTTACTTTTTACAGATGATAATTTTGACATCCCACCTTGGAGCAGTAAACTTTAAATATTAAATCTTGTGCTGGTGATTTACAAATAGGACATGATGAATTATATTGAGATAATTCAATTTTTTTCTTCGGATTAGGCTGTCCATCTGTAGATTTTTTAATAAGAAGAGTACGCTTTTTATCATCATTAGTAGTAGTAATTACAATATTTCCCCTGTATCTTTTATTGTCTGCAATTTTTATACAACCACAAACTTCAACATATTCTTCAATACTGCTAGAACCGCCGACCCTTGCATTGCCATAAACTTGTGCATTATCACAAACTTGTGCATTATCACAAACCATTGCATGGCCATAAATTCGCGCATTACCATAAATTCTTGCATTTTCTTCAATCTGTACATGATCATAAACTTCCGCATTTCCAAATACTTGTGTATTGTCACGTATTATTGCATCACCATATACTCTCGCATTATCGTCAACCGATGCAAATCCAAATACTCTCGCATTATCAAATATTGCCGCATTTCCGTAAACCCATGCATTATCAAATACTTGAGCATGACCATGTACTTGTGCACTGTTGAATACTCGAGCTTGATTGTACACCTCCGCTTTGCCATAAATTCGCGCATGACCATAAACTATTGCCTCGGATCCAATATATGCTGCAGGCTCAACTCTAGCTATATTCTGTACCCACCCGCCGCCGTTTTGGTGTTGATGCCAATCAGATTCGTCTTGACCTATTAGCCCATGAAGGTTCATAACCTGACTAAAATCCATTTTCTCTTCTTTCCTCCTTGTGTCAGTGCAATTGAATTGCACTAATTAATATTATATGCATAAACAACGTCTTATTTTTGTAAGTTCTAGAAGAGTAGGTGCACATTTTGTACAAATATAATAATTAACGACACAAAAATAAAAAAACACCTTACAACTGTGATCTTCAAATTTCTTAATTCTCCACATTTTCTCTCAACGGAATTCACAAAAACATTTATCACACTTAGTCCAGAAAAAAAGAGGAAATATTTTATCAATCTCGGATGGGAACTTTTTCTTACGCATAACCATTTCTTTCTCCTACGGATGATAATTTTGACATCCTGTCTTAGAACAGTAAATTTTAAATATTAAATCTTGCGCCGGAGACCCGCAAATAGGACATGATGAATTATATTTAGGTACTTCAGGTGTTAAATTGGATTCAATTTTTTTACTTTGATTGTCTTTAGTCTTCAATCCCTTATATGTCGCGGTTGAAACTATGATATTTCCCTCATAAATTTTATCCACAACTTCTGCCTCACCACAAATTTGAACATAACCACGAATAATGCTAGAACCCTTAACACATGCGTTGCCATAAACACATGCGTTGCCACGAATTTTTGTCTTATGAAATAATACTGCATTCTCGTATACTCTTGCATTATTACCTACATGTACATCGTCAAATGCCCTTGCTTTGCCATAAATTCGCGCATTATCATATACTCGAACATTATCATATATGATAGCTTCGCCGGCTACCATTGCCTCATCAACTACTACTACATTATCATAAATTTTTGCATTGTCATAAATTTCTACATTGTCAAACAGTACCGCATTTCCACCTACTATTGCATTGCCATAAACTTTTACTTCATCCCAAATTCGAACCGTTCCATAAATCTGAGCCGTCCCATTAATTTTTGCCTTACCAGATACTAAGGCCTTACCATAAACTATTGCATAAGGCCCAACATATACTGTCTTGTTAACATATGCTGTCTTTTTTATCCACCCGCCGCCGTTTTGGTGCTGATACCAATCAGATTCGTCTTGGCCTATTAGCCCATGAAGGTTCATAATGTCCTTAAAACTCTTAATGCTCATCTTCCTCTCCTAACTCTAAATCGTATAGCTCTTTCCCCTTATACCAGTGCAATTGAATTGCACTGGCGACTTCTTCCCTAATCTATTTCCCCAACCTTGAATGTTGCCAGTTTGCAACCATAAAATTTTTGCCGACAGCCACATTCCAGAGAAATTACACTTCCATCTTTTTTAATAAGGCTACATGAACAATAGCCATCACTATCGCTATCTTGCGCTACACAATTGATATCTGCAATATCCTCTATTTTCTTTGAAAACTGATGAGCCGATTGAAATGCTATATCTAAATTTATTTGTGAATCTATCACATGTTGAAACGTTAATACAATAGCAATTATTATACTTGCAATAATAATTGCTATTGTTACAAATGTTTCACCAGACTCTATTTTTTTCATTACCTTTCTCCTGTTGTATCGATTTTTTATTTTGATCTTCCAGCTTTATTGAAGTAATTAAAGATATTAATTATGCGAAGTTTGATTTAAAATTTTTTGTACTCTTTTCCAATTAGACAAAGTTAATGTAAAATCATTATCTTTTGTGTAAATAACAACCTCCATATCTCCTTTATTGAGAAAATCTCCCCATGCATCTTCTTTTTTAAACAATGCTGACTCAATAACAACCTCTTCTATTCCGTTGAATTCATCCCAAAACTTTTCTATTTTTCTTTCTTGCTCCATTATGCTACAATCGCATCCCCCGTCGGACATATGATAAGACCTGTTACATTTTGGACAATTCGTCCAACAATAATCCCAATCATCAGAAGTATTACACATAATACGTACAGTTACCATTCCAGCGAATGAATTCTTCAGGTTTCATTTCACATTTTTGATACTGACAATATTTTAGACATCTTGGTGTCACTGTTCCGTTGGAATTTATATCAGCATTCCTTAATAAGTTTCCATTAGCATAGGCACATCCCTGTGGTGTTATTATAGATGCCTCCTCTATTGTTTTAATACATTTTTTGACATCATTTTTTAAATATAGAATTGAGCAATCTCCGTTACCCAATCTACACCAATTGTCTATTTCCATTTTTTCCTTCTTTCCTTTTTTAATAACTTCACCTAAAGAGTACTACTATCTCTAAAATATGTCAAATTAATTTTATAAAAATTTTATATATCTCAGAGATGATAATGTTTTTTTGAACAAGGCAAGCTTAAGTAGTGCGGTTAAGTTATCTAAAATAAATATTTTCGCTTCTTGCGTAATAACTTCAAATATTTATCTAATTTTTTTCTATTTTCGATATCAACAATATTACCACAAAAGTAAGATAAGCACGTAATAGACCTTACATCGTAAGGCAAAATACATCCTGTGTCGGATAAAAACCCATCTACCTTATCAAAACCATGCTGCTCAGCTATTACACGAAACCGCGTCATAGCATTATTGATTACTACCGTATTAGCATTAACAACATCAGACAATAAATATCCACTAGGCACTTGAAAATAACCTAATTTTTCGACACAGCCTCTACAACACCTTCCACATTGTTGACATCCTACAACCTGTTTTATTAATTCTTTCAGCATGTTTTAAACATATTTAAATTAAATGGTCTTAAATAGTCTATTTGCTCCAAGGGTGGCATTTCATCTAAATTTTCAACCAACTCCTTATTGTGTAGAACAATAATCGCATATTCTGTAGCATATACTATTTTAGTTTTTTGATTGAGAACTAAAGGAATACCAATAGAGTCATATCCAACTAGCAATCCTACCCAATAGTCATATTGCTCATCAAGATCTCTAATGATAACGTGATGACCTAGTCTGATTGGATTGTCTCTCTCTTTCTTTATGGCCTTCTCTTTTTTCCATAATAAAACGCTTAAAACAATATTAATTATTCCACTAATTGTAAACAGTAATTCCATTTTATCCTTCCTTGCAATTAACAAAAGGCCATTCATGGCTAAGATGTTCGTCCGTTTGTATTATTTTTAAATAATCTTGATACAATCCCCAAACAAAAGGTAAAACACTTTCATCATCTGGAACACCTTGAATAATAATATTACTCCTATCTCCATGGTATAACCAATCCACATAATCAACCACGCTTTGCCAAGCAGCATATGATCCTACCGCCTCCCGCTTTATCACGTCATCACTCATAGGTGATTCCAATAACCAACCATAGCCAATACATTTGACATATGCTTTATTAATTTGGCGATATTCAGGAAAAATAGTTTGAAAAAAACATAATGCTTTTTCAGTAAATCGAAAAACCGGAGGAATATGAGGCCACATTACAATTTGAGCTATCCCATGAATTTCGGGGTTAGGACCAGTAGTTACCAATCGTGTCATTAATACTTTGTTTTTATACTTCATTGGTTTCTATCTCTGCTTTTTTCAAGTTTAAATTAAGTTGATAAATTTGTTTTTGAACCAATTTCTCTATCATTTTTAATGCCATAATTTCAAAATCCTCTCTCTCTCCAATTTCTATTTTTCTCATACGAAAATATTCTTCTATTTCAATAGCCTCTTCTAACTCTATAAAATTTATTAAATTATTTATCAGTAACCGTACTGTTTTATAGAGATCCAACGAATTATTAGGAGGCGAAGAATAAGTATATTTATTTAATCCGTTCACAAGTTCGTTAATCTTATTTATCATCTCTTGATTAAACACTACACCCTCTCTTTGGATAATTGATTTTCCAACACTTCTCTTGTCCTTTTTAATATTTCAATTCTTCTTCTTGTCATCCATTTAGCAACTCCTAATGGAAGTTTATTCCCAATTTTAACCATTTCTTCAATTTGCTGTAAACTTTTTAACAATAAACGAACTTTTTTATAAAAACCAATAAGATTACAATCAAAATCTAAACTATTCATCGAATGTCTGATTGACTTCATTGGCTCCCACCAATCAGGAATTGCTATTTCTTTCTCAGACAAATTCATTTTTTAAACCTTTTTTTGATTTTTTTGATAACTAATTAGTTTTTATTACTTTTATCAGCAATAGTAATGTTATCAAATCTTTCTGTCAGATCCTCATTGATAGATTTAAGTATTTTACGTGCTTGATCTAAATCTACTTCATCAGTCATTATTGCAACATGAAGAGATCGAAGAATAAGCATTATTCCCAGTTCAACACCTATCGCAATAGGTCCGCCATCTCCAGCTTGAGCCTTAGAATCAATAGCACGGGCAACCTCTACTAACATGTTGCCCGCCAGTTCGATACTTCTCTCTACCCGAGAATTAATATCATCAAATTGAAAAATATTCATTACTTCACCCGAATTGTAGCGCCCTTAAAAGGCCACCCAACACAAACAATAATCTCAACGTCCTTGCCGGTTGGATTGATTGCTCTCGTTTTAAATAAAGCTGCATCTTTTCCGCTGCACCCTCTCAGGCCAACAAGAAAAAAACTTTTATCTATTATACTAATATTTTGAAAGCCATTTGCTATTAAAGCATTTTCTACTATATTACTATCAGTGAAAACACCTCTACATAGAGCGAAAACAAAAAGCATACCTATTATTATGTAAATAAATCGCATTATTGTTCTCTTTTTTTAGAATCAGTGCTACCAAATCCACCTTCGCCACGAGCAGTCTCATCCAGTTGATCGACTTCAATCGGTTGCAAATGAACTATATGACGAGGAATTATTTGAGCAATCTTACAAGGTAGCTTTAAATCTTCAGTATAATGATCTACTTTTCGTAATGCTACAATAATTGGCCCCCGATAAGCTCGATCAATTATTCCTACATTGTTCGCTAACATGTAGCCAGTTTTTGATATAGACGAACGAGGCACTAAGTCAAAATAGTACCCAAAATCAGGCTGAACTTTTATTCCTGTATCATAAAAAGTTACATCACCAATTGTTTTAATTTCCTTAATAATAGTAATATCATATCCTGCATCTGAGATTTTTTCCTTGGTAGGCGGGAGTGCTGCCTGATCCGTTTTTGTCCATTTAAATCCTGTAGATTTTAATTTTGAAGGATACCATGCACATAAATATATATATGTATCATAATTTTCGCTTAAATAAATACGTGAACTTTGATTTGGACAATGGTACACTTTACCTAATAAATCTAATGCATTATTGCCCAGCCATGTAATCTTAAAACCATCATTTACATTTTCCCAACTTCCTGGAATATGAATAAATTGATATATTCTTTGAAGCAAATCGGACCACAACTTTCGCTTTTGCCAAGTGTTAGCTTTAATGCTGATAATACACTGCGGTTCATTGTTGTAAAGAATTTCTCCGCAATTGTCAAATAACCCCCTAATAGTAAGCCATTTTTCAAATATAAAATAATTGTCAAAATCACACTTTCTTAAATCTACATAATTATAGATTAAACGTAAAACATCTGTTGAAATACCAGTAATTTTAGAAACATCTTTTTTAGAATTAATCCAAATTCCATCCTCTCTAATCTCCCCGCCTCCAGCGACCCAACCTATCGTATACTTTTCTTGTTCATTAGTAAATAATGTTGTATTCATTTGTTAACCTCCCATGCATAATCCAATTGTATTAACACTTTACGGAAAAAAAACTCATTTTTCTTCCCACTGTTCTAACCCTCCTTCTTACCTCCTCTTCTGTTCGTTGTGGCTTAACAACTCTAACAAGCTTTCCTTTTTGTTCTAATTTCTTCAAAACTTGACCTGCATAATGTTGAGAAATTTTCAACTCAATAGAAATTTGAGGTATGCTCATTTCTCCGCGTTCTTGGATAAGATCTTGTACTTTACTGGCTACGTATTTTATCTTTTTTGGAAATAAATCAATATCACTTTGAGGATATTTTACTAAGCTATAACAAGATTGATTCTTTTTATAGTTTCTTCCTAAACATAGATCATAAGCATCTGTTTGTTTATTATCCTTTCTTAAAAAACCTAAAAAAATTAATTCTTCAAGTACTTTTCTTATGTTATGTATAACTTGACCTGTATTAATCACAATATCATGAATACTGGCAGTCTGCTTTTGTTCTAAATATTTAATTATTTGCTTCTTTAACATAAAATTGTCATTTTTTTTCATTATCATCTCCATTTTTATTTCTTATAAAGTTCCTAAATTCTCTTAATGACATTTCAGGGAGTTCTTTTTCATAATCATCATATTCTTCTTCTTCGTTTTTACCCTCTTCAATATCTCCTTTGTCTATTTTCCGTTTTTTATAATACTTATTACATTTTCTAAGAAAGACCGCCAATTCAGGCAATTTTCTATCTGGAATTTTTTTACCATTATTATCGATTATCTTCGTTCCAGGAATATCAATATAGTTCCAACAAGGATTAAATAAAATATCTTTTATGTCTTCAATTTCCAAATCATAACAATCTGCTAATTGCGAAATCTTTCGGCTCCCCGAATAAAATGAACATTTGATTGCACAGACATAATCATCGGCAATTTGCTGCTTTTTTTTAACAACTTCCTCTTTCTTTTTTTTCCATGAAAGATTAGAAATATTTACATTATTACAATTACCATCAAAAAAAAAGAGAATCTCATCTTTTTCGGGGAGACGCAAAAAAGTTTTTAAAACCAAATCTGCTACTTTACAGCGAGTATATCCATTCTCACTAAAAAGCAATACACTTGGACCACTTTCTTGATAACTCGCAACCAGATATCGATCAGTCATTAAATCTTTAATATCCCCATTTGATGATATTAGATATAACTCATAGCCCCGCAACGGCTTCCATTCTACCATTTTATATTGCTTTAAATCTTATATAATTTAAGGCATCTTCATGTAAGCCATATTCAAGATAGCTTTTAATTGCCTGGACATCAGCATTTTTTTCCTGAATTTGCTTTTTAAGAAAATTGCTTTCTTTTTTCAGTTTATTGTATTTCTCCACTAGGGAATTTATAGCCCCCGTCATGGAGGCATTGGTCTTTTTAATCATTGACTTCACCTAAATTTCTTGTTTTCATTTGGTTTAAAAAAAAATGATCTGGAATATCCATTAATAGGTTGGATTCCTTTTGTACTACTTTAATTTCTTTTTGTAATCCTTCTAACCTTTCTTGTGATTCTCTTTCTACTCTTCTCAATTGCTGCTCTAAAACTGTTCTCTCTGTTATTAGGCTTTTAACCTCTTGCCGCATTCCCTCATAAGAATACCTTAGATTGATTGCCCAACAGTTATAATATGTTACACCTCCTATAATAGTAATAATTGTTCCAAACGTGAATTGAGCACAAAGCAAAACCCCATTCCAAACAGTTTCTATAAATTTAGCAATAATAAAACATTCTATCATAAACGCTACAGATAGAATTAAAACTCCCACAGTAGTTAAAAATGCTGCAAATCCCATTTTTTCTCCTTTTAAATTTGATCTTCTTTTAACGCATGTAATAACACCCTTATGATCCAACACCATCCTGAGCTGATCACCCCACAAGTAAATCCATTTATAAACCATTTTACAAATGGATAACATGGATAATAAATCTGAATAGATAATAAATTAGCAGGAGTTATGAAATTAAATACCCCTAACACCACCCCTATCCAGAACCCAAAACACATTGAACATTTGAAAAGGTTAGACTTCTTCCTTAGAAACTTAAAAACTCTAAGATTACTACCTGTAACAATATTAGTCATTCCAAAACAAATCAACAAAAAGTATATCAATTGTAACATATTTTCTTATATCTCCTTTTAGTGAAAAATTATGTCTTATTAATATTGCACATCTGCAGATATAAGTCAATATTTTCTTTTTTAGATTAACTATTATTGAAAAGAATGTAAGGTAAGTTACAGATAGGAATAAATGTTATTTTAATTTAGAATTTATATTCAAATCCTTAGCTGTTTTCACAAGTAACAATTGGATTAAATCGTTAGCTGAGGAAGATTTTCCTTGACCAATGACCGTCTGAGGAACTAAAGCGCCAGGTTTGGCATGGGCTAAAGCGTCTGCATAATATTGATGAATCTGAGCCATAACTTCTAATTTTTGAGATAAGGCTCCATCAGCGTGCATAATAGCTCGTCGACGGGATGCTTCACCTTCACCGCGTAAAATATTAGCTTTTTTCTCTAATTCAGCTGCAGCTAAATCAAGAAAAGCCACTTCTTTTTTCTTCTGTGCTCTTAAAATAGCTTCTTCCTTGTCCGCCTCAGCCCGTACGACACGCTGTGTTTTCTGAACCTCTTCCTTGGCTCGTGTCTCAGCGATTTGCGCCTTAGCTTCCGCGTTAGCCTTCGCTGCACGCGCTTCCGCTTGTTTTGCCTGTGCTTGCTGAGTAATAATATCCATCCGTGCTTTTCGTTGAGTTTCAATTTGTTCCAACACTTTAGGAGAATACGTAATATTGTCAATAACCAAATTGATAACTTTTACATTGAAATCTAAAAATGCAGCACGATCACGTAAATATCCATCAATGCAACTCTCTTTATCTACTAGCACACTGCATCGCTTTTTCACTAATACCCATATTTTTTTATTCTCTCCAGTAATAAGATCTGGTTTTATCTCTTGAATTTTCTCTACTAGGATAATCCCATTGACTAGCTGATTTTCAACTAATGCAGCAAATTCACCACGTCGCTCAGCAAAACTTTCCGCTGCACTCATATGGGGACCTGTATTAAATAATGCCTTACGAACGGCCGGTAAAACTAATTTCGCCATTACTCCCTTAGCGCTTTTAAACTTCCGATGTAAAAGCTTTAGATCTTCACAATCAGTTGGCAATATAACGCGGACTGAGCCAGATACGCTTGCCCTAGCTCCATCATTAAATCGAGTAGGTAAAGATTGATCTCTTTTTTCTCCGGTTTCCTTATCAACTGTAAAGTAAAACGTCGTGGCTTCAGGATAAGTGAAAATATCACCGAACAGTTGGAGATACATTCCAGGTTTGCTTTTACAGGACAAATTTCCCGTTATTGCTGCTTGTTTTACTTGCATAAACCCTGCCGAATTAGTTTCGAACATCCTACCCCAACATATTAATAATAAACCAATAATTCCTACTGCTATTATTAAACCCCAAGTGCTTTTTCTTGATAAATCAAAATCCATTATTCTCTCCTATCTTTTTTAAAACAAATAAGTATTTCCATCACGAAAAATACCATCACACATCTCTTCAACTTTGGCTATTCTTGCCATAACAAGACTTCTTTCACCAGAAGAAACTAAAAAAGTTTTTATTTCCTTTTTTGTCCTCTTTAATTCTTTGTTAGTTTTTTGCTTAACTTGCTTAACTTTAACCTCTTGCTTAGCTTTAACCTCTTGCTTAGCTTTAACCTCTTGCTTAGCTTTAACCTCCTTATCTTTTTTTAAATGCTTCCCCGCTGTTGGCCACACGCGACCGTCAATTATGTCTTTAATACTACGAAAATGTAAACCATATTTTTTTGATAAATCTTTTAAAGACACTCCCTTGCGTTGCTCCTCTCTAAGATCAACCACATTTTGTTCGGTCAATCCAGATGGAAGCGTCCAGTATAAGTTATCAAGATGACAATTGCGAAAATCATCATCTTTATATGCAGCATGTAATCCTTGACACCCTGGATCTTTAAAAGTTGTCAATATCAATTTGCCTACTGAGACATTTTTTGTTTTTCCATCTTGCAAAACAAAAGTATAGAAAACCCTTTTTTGTCCTCCTCTTCTGGTTAAATAAACATAATTACCTTTTTTTAAATATTTAACATAACCATAATTGGATACTTCATATTCGTACTTATAGCCGCTTAATTTAACCCAAATTTCTTTACTCATTTTAATCTAACTCACAAGGTGTTATTAGATATTTTATTACAACAACCCCTGTTAACGCTTTTAAAAAATCAAATATTACATTGTCCATTAATGATAAAATAAAATTAAAAAAATCTGTCATACTCAGGGCTGTTGTTACTATAACTCCGGCAATTATTATTAACAAAATTGTAATTTTACGCTTTTTATTCCTTGCTGACACGTTGCGCATATAATTTATTGTAACAACCCACCCCCGACAGCAGGCAACAACCTTTAGAATGTAAATAATTACTCAAAGATGCCACCAGTTTAACTACTTGTTCGGTTGATTTGGTTGGCCAAATCTCAAATACACGGCCTAAAAATATTTCTTCTCCTTCAGTAAGAGTATTAATCCTTGATTCGTCAACCACTAATTTTGCGTCATCTCTTAATGGTTGATTTATAAAAGCTTCTTTATTCATTTTTTCACCCCATGATTGACAGAATGGTCGAACACCCAATATATCCTGTGGCAAGTCCAAAAAAACTGACTGCAACAAATATTAAAATTTTAACCATATAACTATTATAATAATCCATAATACCGTACCGCTTAAATATATAAGGCAATAAGTTTTTTATTACCATGCTTGTCTTGACCAATCTTAACATTTGGTACAAATGTTAACGCTATACCCTGATGGTGAGTCACTCTCACCAAACAGCCAATATTTTTTATTTCCATTACGGATGTTTCTTCAAAAAATCCCTTCATATCACAAGAGTCGACCACTTGTGAAATTGTTACCCACACGTCTTTATTGAAAGACATCTTCATTTCTATTGTTTGATCGTTGTTAAATTTACCAAAATCTTTTCCCATTTTATTCATCTCCCATAGACAAAGAAAATAGATTCATTAAAAAAATAGCAATACCTATAAATAATAAAATAGGCCAACACAATGGTAAAAAAGTATAAGTCGCAAAATTTGGCCTTTCTTTGAAACCATTATTAATACCGTAAGCAATCCTTGCTACAACCAACCCAATGATAAAATAAATAATTACATATAAGATCCAGGCCATGTTATCAGGTATAACAACTTCCATTTTTTATTTATCCTTCTTGGTAACTGTCACTCCAGGAGTACTATGAAGGGCCCACAAATCGGCTTCTATTCCGTCAATATCTTGCAATGATAGCCCTGAAGCATTTAACCATTGAAAACAGTCTTCTTGAGGGATAATCACCTCTGTAATATCGAAGAAGTCTTCAATTGGAAAATTGCTATCATAAGCTTTTCGAATAAAATCTTCAGTCGAACCCGTTATTGCAACATTGACATCTCTTCTGAAAATACATTGAAAAGCCTTCTTTCCATACTGGTTGATAAATTTGTCCTCATCTACCTTTGACACTTTTTTAGGTTTTACCTTAGAGGAAACCGTTACATGACCTTTTTTGCCACCAAATCTAATATTTTGCAGCTTACCATCTTGAGACCAAGTCAGTCGTGCCTCGTTTCTTAATCGTTCCTGATTTTCCTCATAACACTTTTTTAGTTCTGCTATTTTACCCTTTAAATCTATCAATTCATCTACTGTCTCAGAAAACAAATTATTACATATATAATCTATTTCGTTAATAACAGTAGATTGATTGACTGACGGAAACTTAACAATTTTCGCTAATGATTTCATACTAACTCCTTAATAGGTGGAAAAAAAATGTCTTGCGGCTACTTCTTTTCTGCTTTTCCATGCATACTTAGTAGCTTTAATGACGGATCTGATAGAAAAAGATAGTGGACTGTACCTACCAAAAGACCATTTTGCTTGATGTTTTAATGATTGCCAAAAAACACCTATAACATAGTCAATATTTTGATTAAACGGGTTTGATAAACTTTCACTCATTTTCATTTTTTATTCCTTTTTAATATGAGGTATGATTATCTTAGTATTCCATTTGACGTCTAATAAGTCAATTTTTTTAACTCTATCTTAATTTGATGTAATTTTTAATACAAGTATTAAAAGATATGTCTATTGGTGAGATGGGACAAAACGACCTTGCTGTAGATCTCCGGTCTTTGGCCAATAAATAAAAGGTTTTTCTAACTCTTTTCCTTTTTTACTATACCTCTTAACCTCAATTAAATAAGATGTATGATTTCGAGGCCGAATTCCAGCATACTGAACCCTGTGAGTCTTTAAATAATTTTGAGGCACAGGAGGACATTCACCTGCTTTTATTATAGCAATAACTATTCCACTTTTGATCAGATTTGTACCATTAGATTGACTACTCCAATGAACTTGATCGCCTTTATTAAATATGTTCATCATTCTTCTCCTAAAATTGTCTCCCCTTTCTTAAAATATTTATATTAAAAAAAATGCCGAACTATACCATCTTTTATTCTAAATTCATAATCCGTTGAATCTTTGCCAATATATGCCGAACTATACCATCTTTTATTCTAAATTCATAATCCGTTGAATCTTTGCCAATATATACATTGCAAGTACCACATCCATCATTATCATCATCATTATTACAGTCGCATTCACATTTTTCTAAGTAAGGCTCACCAACCCAATCAGGAATATATTTTTTAAATTTAACTAAATACTCATTAGTTCCACCAATAATTCTATGATCAACTATTTTACCCTTGCTTCCGTTAAAAATATACTTTACAATATCGTTTTTTTTGAATTTTTGATCTGACATATTAACAAGTTCCTTTAACCTCTGGAATAATATAATAAAAAAGACTATCTTCTGCAAGATTAACTGCAGTCCTTAAAGCTTCAATCTCGTCATCCAATCGTCCATTTTTATGATTCACAGAATGAATCATAAAGTCAGGGCTAAGAGTGTCTTCTCCTGACTCTTTCCTGTCTAACCTCTTAATTATTTTTTCCATATCTTCGTCTTTATGCAAACATGCTTCCGTCCGAGTACAACATGAATCCACTAACTGTTCTATGCCGTTCAAAATACCATCAATATCCAATGCTAATCGTTTGTCAACATTTTCTATTCTTCCTTTAAATTCTTTAAGCTTCTTTTGAAATTTTGTAGCATCGGAAAAAACCTCAACCATTTCTTGTAATAATTCTTTTTTATTACTAGTCATTCGCCATTCCTTTACCCTTAAAAATCTAAATTGTTATACTTTAAGTTGTTATATTTTCGTCCGCTCCATGTATGACCACAGGTACATGAAAATGTAGCATCAATAGCATTTTTCATTCTTTGAACCTTATAGGTCAATTCTTTCTTATATGAAATATTTATACCACCACATTTAGCACATTCAATAGTTACACAATCCATTCTTTTACTCTCCAATGTGTTCTTTTTTTACTAACCATTCTTTAATAAAAACCGTTCCAATATTGCCTTCAACTATTATATCAGATTCCTCTTGGTTAATATTTGAAAACGGGATCCAAAACTCATTATCATTTATTTCCAACAAGCAAGCATAAGGAGTAATTTTTACCACCTGTACATCATTAAATTGGATATATCCGTCATCATATCTTGACATTGTTTTCCAATTTTGTCCTTATTTCTATCACTTGATTAATTACTGTTTTAAAACTTTCAACTTCTTCCAAATTAAAAAACTCATTACAACAATTATCAATAATCCATTGTCCGGCATTTATACAGTCACTTGTCTTTTTTATATATTCTTTAATTCCATCCTCGTCCAAATCATCAATAAAATCTCCTTCTTCGTCTTTAATCATTATTTCAGCTATTATCATATTAAAAGAAATTAAATTTTTCATTAGCGCATCAGAAAAAGACTGATACTCATCAATGTCAACATCAGTTAAGATTCCCTTCTTTTTAAGAATATACACCAAGGTAGTAACTCGACTTAAAGGTCGTATTGCCTCTTCTAAGGTTCTTTCCATTTTTATTTTCTCTATCTCTTCCTTTTTTTTTGCTTCTTTTACTTCTTTTTCAATTTTTTCTAAAACTTCTCCAAAAAAATCTTTAGTCATTTTGCAATAATCCTTTTTTAGTATTGATGTTTTATCTTCTCAGAAACTTCTTTTAAAATACTTTCATCCACGGAAGATAAATTATCAACTAACTCTAAAATTTTACGACGATTTTCAGGATTCTGAAGTGCATCCTTTGAGTCTCTGTCAATTTCCTGATCTATCACAGCCATAATATTAGCATCAATTCCAATCGTACCCAAATGTCTTTCTGTAAGTCCCAAATTCATTTGCATTTCACCAATAACCTTTAGTATCTCTAGCGCCTGAGCAATCTCCTTTACTGTGCCAGGCAATAGCATCTGTTCTTGCCTTTCTATCTCCACGGCAATGTTAACACGTTCACGATGAAGATGGTACAAATCATTTAATTCGCCTAAAACATCAACACCTTGATTGAATTGTTTCATCTTTGATATAAACTGAGATGGCATTGCAAGAGCAGCAACTTTGGACGGCGGTAATTCGTCACGATATTTTTGTATTGTACCTATTAGCTGATCTCGTGGATAATTTAGTAAAGCATGTTTCTCTTGTTGAATATGCTCTACTATATAAGCATCAGTAAACCCATTCTTGATCATTAAATCAATTTCATCTACAAATGGAAGCTCCTTTAGTTCAACAATGCTTCGACCCATACGACTATTATAAACTCGAGGACGTCTTCGATTTAATTTTCTAGAATCTAAAATAGATCCATTTTTTCTTGAAATTCTAGTCGTACTAAAATTTTTAAACTCTTTATCGCTTACCTTGTCTAAAACTTCTACGCTATTTGCATTCATGTTTTTATCCTTTTATTAAAAGAATATCATAAATATTATAACAATTCCATTCTTTGCAAACAGCGTTTTAAAAAGATTACTGATTATTCTTTCTTTTTAGAAGCCTCATAAAGTTCTTGTTTTGTCTTTTTGTCAATCCTATTATCTATAGATCTTCTATCAAAAAGAGCATTTCTAATCATCTGTTGCAATTCTAACGGTAAAATACTCATATTGACAAAATTCTCTACCATATATCCGCCATTAATAATGACCCCCACATTAAGCATTCGAGGCGGATCTTCGTCTCGCTCCACCTCAATTAATCCATATAATGAGGGTACTTTTCTAATGACCGCAGCCATAAAATCTCCTTAAGTGCAATTCAATTGCACTCAATCATTTATTTTGTCAGCAACAATTTTACCTTTTTCATACATATAGGCAACCATTCTTGTCTTGCACCAATTGCACTGACCAACGAAAATTCCTTCTTTTATTTTTTTCCATATATTATCATTAGTCATCTTTTCACATTTTAAACACCAGGTAATTCCAAGATTGTATATTTTTTTATTCGGCCTCTTTCTCATATTTTATTATGATCACGTAATTCTTCTATTGTATACTCTCCATAAGACCATAAAATACCTTGAACAAACCCCAGCCAACGAAAAGCTTTTTCTCGTCTCTCCTCTTTAATAAATTGCTTTATCCTAGGAATCATTACTAAAACATGCCCCATTGCGTCAATATCGTTAGGATAATATAATTTCTGTTTAATCGCACGAGATTTATATCCTTTCTTATTTAAAAATTTTGAATATTTATTCAAAATAGTAAAAATTTTCTCATTCGTCATACGTCTACTCCGTTGAACTTTCGTTGTGGAAACTCCCATTCTCGTCTCACCTTATTCCAACTACCAACAGGAGTAAAAAAACCAACAACTCTTGTATAATATTCCCTAGCAGGACTGCCAGATTGAGGATTAATTTTATACTTGCCAAGCATAAATGAACCATCTTGAAACTCCGTATAGATCGCATTTAAAGCAAAATGCTCATTGCCTACCTTAATAGCATATTTGATAATTTTTTTCGACTGCTGTGAGGTTGTTTTCTCTCCAACCTGCACATGTACAATTCCGCCCCCAGTAATCAATTGATTGTATTTGCCATCTTCAGCCATCCTTTCCCAAATCGTTGAATTTTCCCATAAAGGCACAAACTGATTTGAATATATTTTTTGTGGTATTGCTTCGTCTCCAAATAATAACCGATCTACCTCAGCAAATCGAACAGCCATACTTTCGCCAGGTATTTGTTCAATATTGCCATATATACCATATTTTTTTGAATATTCAAAAACTAATTTATTCATTAATTTAAGAGTTTCTTCAATATAATCACCATTATTTCCAAATTTTTTTTCCAAATTTTCCTTTGCTTCAACTATTCCCAATATTCCAAACGTTGAAAACATCCTACTCATCGCTATCCAACCCATTTTAATAAACATCTGAATGCCTTCCTTTGTAGTCATGTTTATTAATTCTTTATGGGCTTTTAAAATTTTTGCCGTATCTCTAACTCTCTCCTTTAAAATCGCATAATAATCATCTAAAGTTTTAGCCTCAAGAGCAATTCTATTAATATTTATTGTAACTACACGATGAGATCCCATTGATATTGCTGATCCACCGAATGAATTAATTGTCCCACCTAGTTCATACATCTCTGTGTCGTTAATAAGACGACAATTATGAGTTATAATTCCATTAGCCAATGTAAAGTACGGTTCACCATTTCTAATATTAATACAATAAGCAACTCCTTCATTGTTTTGAACCTTATTAACTTTTTTAATTTTTATAAAACTACAACAAGTTTTTAAATAATCATTACTTGTTAAATCTTCTGCCCTTTTATTATATTCATAATATCTAATTAATCCTTCCTCATAACTTAAACAAGGAAAGTAATGATCTTTAGTACAAGTTATTTTTTTTCCATCCATACAAACAATCTCAATCCAATCATCATTATATCCTATTTTAACCTTATCAAAATGTTTCCACCCATTATAATATACTCTACGATCGTTACAATCATCTATATCGTCTATTAACTCTTTAAAGGTTGGTAAATCTGCATAAATCACTCCATCTCTATTAATCATTGTTTCAACTTGCTGATCTCCCCTAAAACAACAACTAGCAATTTTTATTCCTTCACTAGAAAAAATGTTATACCTAAAAATATCTCTTTTTACTATTGACTCAAGAAACTTATCATCCTCGACTACCCATTCATTGTCCTTTTTTTTCTTTGAAATATTGACTGTACAAATAGGAAATCTATAAAGCAATCCATTTTTAGATGGATCACCTTTGTCAAAAAAATCTAAAAATATATCTTGAATTGCTATAATATATTCAATCACATTATTCGTATTTAAATCATTAAAATACCATTTCATACCCTCAATTAATGCTCTCAATTTGGGTCTATCAAAGATTGAAATATTAGAAAAAGGTGATTCAATGCTGTTTCTAGATAAATGATTTACCGAATGTACAAACATTTGAAAGGCGTTTTCTATTCTCTTACGAACCGCCATATTATTTATAATATCATAATAAGGTATTTTTTCTTTTATTAATAAAATATGACAAAAATCTATAAAAATTGTAGAAACAGCTAAAGCTCCAGCGACATGATGAGACATTTGATGAATAGTTTCATTTAAACATGCTATATACGACTCGATCCTTTTAGGTGGATTAGAATATAATTGACCAAATTTTCTACCATTTAATATAATATTAGATGCATTAAAAGAATAACAGTAAGGAATTAATATCTTAGTTGAATCATTTAATGATAAAGAAAAGTCATACAACTCCCCGCTTAATCTTTTAGCTTCCTCCTTTCCATATATTTTTCGCATTGTTTGATATAAAAAATCATAACCAACTGATTTTTTAATAGGACATACAACTTCCTGTATTAATCCCTCAAACGTTTTTTCAACCTTATTTGAATTGTCATCAATGCTCACATCATTTAATCTGTTACACAAAACCTTGTTTAAATTACCAACAAAATCAAACTTATCATTTGATAACCCATGAATAGCCATTATTTTTTGTACTATATCCCAAAGATCATATCCTAATTTGTATTTTCTTGTTAAAGACTGTACTAAAGAATTTGTAATATTTGTAGTTGTTCTAGTTGTTGTTGGATTAGAAACAAATTCAGACAGAGTTGAAGAGGTGTTCATATGTTGACTCCTAAAAGAAAAAGACCCCATTGCCGTCTGTAACTTCAATGAGGTCTTTATTATAAATCTTTTGATTTTTTGATGCTAATCTAAGAAATGTGTCACTCTTGGCTGGAGGTTGACTTTCTTCTGGAATAAATTTTCCAACTTTTATAAAATCAAAACCAGATATTTCACATCGTTTTACATAACTATAATCATAACCAGTGTAAATAGTAACTGATAAATTGTTCTGAACTAAAAAACTTTTAACAAATTCCACATTTTTACAATACAACGGATCCCCGCCACTTAAAACTACTTTATCAGTATTACACCTTGTGCACATATTGTTTAAGTCTTCAATAAAATTACCAAGAAAAATAGACCTGGCATCATTATTATAATAATTAATTAATTGATGATTATGACAACCTTTACAATAATTGTCACAGCCAACAAAATAAACCAATACCGCATTACTAACCGAATCAGGATAATCTTGCCATGTTTCTACAAATGGATATATTATCCGCGTTTGTAAGCTCATTTTATTATTTTCCTTTTTTAAGTTATTTTTTTGATTAAGTTCGGAATTGATGATATAGGAATGCGAGCAATTGTTTTGTATATATGATTAGATAATGATTTTTTTTGCAAATAAAACCATTTATCTCTTCCAAAGAGATACATCCACCTCATAGGCAATGTATCATACTTAACTCCTAATTCTGCGCATAATGCATTGCACAAACCTTTAGGAATAAGAAATATTTTATTTTTATTATTATTTAAAACTATTCTATGACCAGATCCATGCAATGCAACCGAAATTCTCTTAAAATCTATACCAACCTGATTCAAAGAAACTACCTGTTTACAAATTCGTCAATCAACTCAAATATTATATTTACACTATGAAAAACACCCGTCTCGTTTACATTATATTAATATAGCATACCAACCACTTTAAGCAACTTTATTAATAGACATAATAATACCACAATAGCCTCTTTCCGTGAGGTTACGCTCTTCAAGAAAGAGTAACTCACGATTTTTTTTACGACTAATATATAATGCTAAATCATTTTTAACCTTTGACAAAAAAGACGCTAAATATCCGTAATCTATAGTGATAGAATTATCATCAATATTTTCTTGTTCTTTACAATTCGCAACTACCTTCTCTATTGCTGATCCTGTATTAAAATTATCTGTTTCCAGTTCAAGCATATTTTCCTTGACAGTAATTGTTCCACTATAAGGTATTTTATCTTCCGAAGAAGATGGTTCACATAGTAACAATAATCGTTGAACAGCCGAAGTTAAACTCTTTTTATCTACTAATATTGGAAAACTCTTATCAACTTGATCTTCAAGAACTTTTTTATAATCTATATATAAATTATCTCTACTTAAGGGTAAACTGATCATTGTATTATCAAATTTAATAAACAACCTTTTTAAATTTTCCTCAACACTTTCAAGATCAACGCAAACTTCTATATCACCTTCTCCCTCAATAAGTTTTAATATTTTCTCGCAGCTTTTTTTATTAATCTGTATCTGATCTGTATATTCAGTACTGTTTTTTATTGAAAATACCGACATCCTCTTTCCGTCAGTAGCTACAAAGTCAATTAATTCATCGCCAAACTTAATAAAAACACCGTCAGATGCCCTTCCAGCATTTAAAGTACAAAATAACACCTTTTGAATAGCTAAAGAAAAATCTTTTCTATCAAGAGTAAAAAAAACTGAATCATTTTTTGGATAAAATCTAGCAGGATAATCCGCCCCATTAATATAAATAAGATTATATCTTGAATTACCATTTCTAATAATAAGAACATTTTTGTCTCGATCAATCTGAATATTAAAAGTATCACTATCACATTTCTTAATAATATTATAAAACAATTTAGCATCTAAACAGATATTAAGATCTGTTACATTGTCTACTATAACAGAACACGAAACACTAATATCCATCGTATTTGCTTCAAAATTTAACACCCCACTTCGAGCTTGAATTAAAATATTTGACAATAATGCAAAATACTTTTCCTTTATGGCTACATTTGCAGCCATAGATGCACAATGCAATAATTCATCTTTATTTATTGAAAAATTTAACATTTTCATCTCTCCCTATTCTTCGTCTACTTCTTTTAATTTTATGGCCAACATGCCTATTGCTAATATTGGACCAAGTTCTCTTCTCATTTCCTCTAATTGAGTTCTAGGATAAGATACTTTTTTGTTTTTTAAAATTGTTGTTATCAGATCAGCCTTTTGATTTACACTTGAATTAATCAAATACTTAGCAACCTTTTTATAAAATTCTTTATTGTCCAGATTTCCTTTTCTGTAAGGAATCATCGATGCGTTAATCAATTTCATTCTCCATAATTTAATATAAGCAATTCTTTTACGGGTCCCCGTTTGCTGCCTCGAGAATTCACTCGACGTTTAGCAAAAATAATATTTTGATTAAACTCTTGATATTTTTTTATTACCCAATCAATATAAGAATTAGAAAGCATCGCATATGCTTTTCTTTTTGTCAATAAAGAAAAAATTCTAAAAAGTTTATCTTGATCGTCCCAACTAAACCCCATTTTATTATAATTAACAAAATGTGATGTTTTAGATATGGGAATATAAGGAGGGTCAAAATAAATAAAATCATGTTTTTCAATATTATCATACGCAATTTCTACAAAAGAACAACATAAAATAATAACATCTTTAAGAGCGCTAGATACAGCTATAAGATTTTTTTCATCACAAATTGTCGGATTAACATATCTCCCAAACAATACATTGAACTTTCCCTTCTTGTTTACCCTGTATAACCCATTAAATCCCGTCCTGTTGAGATAGATCGTTCTTGCAGCTCGTTCTGTAAGAGAAAGAAAATTAGGTTCTAAATCTCGAATATGATAATAATAATCATGATCATAATAATGATCTTTTAAATAATAAATAACAGATTGAACATCATCTCGAATAGCAACATAACAGTCAATCAATTCTTGATTAAAATCTGACAAAAAAATTTTTTTATTATTAAGTTGCCCAGTATTATATAAGGTAAAAAATAACGCCCCTCCTCCTAAAAAGGGTTCATAATAATTCTTAAACAGGTTTGGAATATGAATCAACAACTTATCTATAATTTGTCTTTTTCCACCAACCCATTTTAAAAAGGGATATGCATTCATGAAGATACTGCTAATTCTATGCACTTATTTAAAGTATCTAAACCATAAATAATTTCATCTTCGTTAGTATCAACAATTATTAATTTAATATGAGGCAATAAGGATTCAAGCTTTCTTAGATAGGTTATAAGATCACTTTTTTTAGCATGGCCCGTCTTAAACATATTAGTAGCGACAAAATCTTGAGCAATAAATGAAAACAATTCCGGCCGAAAACTTCGATCGCTAATCTCGTGTGCTCTTGTCATTGCATCCTTAATCATTGAATGCTGATCATTGTCCACTTTAAATGTAATTGTTTTTAACGGTTTATTATTATTTATATCTCTTTTAATCGTTGCACGATCACCCCTACCTCGAATTTGTTTTAAATTATCATTTGCTTTTTTTACTTCCTCATCATCTGGATCAACTGTTCCATCACTTATTCTCTTCCTGACCAACGCTGCCCTGCATTCCACAGCTAATTCTTCACAGCTTAAAGTTGTTGCTTTCTCATACCACTCATCCATATTGCTTTCGTCAACAACCTCTACTAAATCTTTAAGCTTTCCCCAACCAACAGTTTCAAATTTTTTTAAAACCTTTTCACTTCCAACCGTAACTCCAAACCATGTCCAAATTGATAAAAAATATCGAGCCGTCCTTAAACTTCTTTTTAACTCACACTCAACGTATTCTGTGAAGCTTTTATATTTTTCTCCAGTTTCTTTGTTTGTCCATTTTGTATACAATATATTTTTATAAATATAAAATAATGACTCAGCTAAGTGAAGATTGTCCTTGTAGGATCGCTCGCTTATATAAGCTGAATACTCACGCAATTCGTTATTGCTTAAATCTTTTATGGTTCTAGTATTCGATGTAACAATCACATTGCTACCATCTCGTAAAATGATAGATTTGTCACCTTTACTTACAAGTCCAGCCATATTTACTCACTTTTTGATGTTAACTCTTTGTTTCGAATATACTTAATATTTTTAGGTTCAAAATTTTTATAAGGATTGCCAGGTGTAAAATCTGAATTATCCTTAATCGGTCTGTTAAGAAATATCAAATCAGTTCCTCTTACTTCCGTAACTTTTTCGTCAAGAGTAATTGCCCGATTCATCAACTCGCCCTGAACCTGAATATATCCACCAACCCGCAAATTTGATCTACAATTTTCAACTAAATTCTCCCCATAAACATTTACTCTAACCCAAACCAATACCCCTTTTCTTTCACACGCTACCATAAATGAACAACATGGAACCTGTTTTTTGGTCGTTGCAAACTTAATTGGCTGACCAACATTTCCACTGCCTATCCACGCATTAAATCCTTTCATGTTATCATCCTCGCCAATATTTACTTAAACTTGGCATTTTATTATTATTAATATCATCAAACAATTTTAATGCTACTGCAAAAGCGTCCGCTTCATCATTATTATTAACAACTATACCTACTCTTTTTAAAAAACTTAAAACCTGACCTTTGGGATTATTTCGTCTACATCTGCCCATTAGATGTTTCCTTATTGTGGAAATCTGAAGTATATCAGGGATAATATTCATTTTAGAAAATATCTCACATTTTACATGTCCACCTAATTCCGCCAAATCAAAAACCCTCCCATAACCAGCACGACCATATGCGTAATTCTCAACCGCAACATGTGTAACGCAATAGCTATTTAAAATCTTAATAATTTCATCTGAAATATAAATTATTCTTTCAATCCTACTCTGAATATCATTATTTTTCAACTTAGCTACCACAATATGCTCAAAACAAATCCCATCCATCAAGTTTTCATTACTCATAAACCCCGGAAAAAGCACCGCAATTCCCGTTCTAGATAATGACAAATCTAATCCAGCAATAATCTTAGAATCGTCCATAAAAACACCGATGAGCTACTTCACAATCTTTCGCTCTTTTATCCGTCAATCTCATACAAATTTCCCTCTGAGGTACTTTCCCTTTTTCTAAAAGATCTCGCAATGACTCAATCCAATTGATAACCCTCTCATTGATTATCTCTTGATTGTGTTTTACTTTTATAACTGTAAGATAATCATTTGTTTGTCTTAATGGTGAAGCATCCTTATTGATAAAAATAAACATCCCATCATTATACTGGGTTAACCACATATAAATCCTTAACTGTAACAAATATGTAGGATCTATAGAGTTTATACTATAACCAGATCTCCGAAGATTAGTATAACCAATACTTCGTACAGTTTTAATCTCGCCAATATAATATTGGCAATTTTCAATAAGAAATGCATCAGGATGTCCGATAATACCATATTTTTTACTTACAACATCCTCCTCTATATACGTAAATTTGTCGTTACCACACATTTTACATTTTGAAGGCATTCTAATCCTTGATTCATCCCCCATATGTACCCCGCATGATAAACATTTCCATTCGCCAATTAAATATTGACCTGGTCCTAACCACTCATCTCGTATCATATCGCCCAAAGCACTTCCCATGTTAAATGTAAAAAGTAACCGCGGATCCAAAGTTCTTTTGCGAATATAATTTATTTTTGCACAAATGCATTCTTCTCGCTGGCAAAGACGTCCAAAACTGTGAACCTTAACAAAATCGGACGATTTCATCGGAAGGATAATATCTTCTCTTTTAGAGATTCCATCAAAGATTTTAGAAACAAAATCTTTTTTTTTCCGCTTTTGAATATTTAAAACAATATCAGATAGTTCCATATTTACTCTCTTCCACTGCTATTAACATGTTAGAATTTATATCTTTATTTAATTTTTCTGACACTTTCACAGGACAACTAGGATGCCCTGCTACCGCATATCTAACATACCAATCTTTATCTTCACTTAACTCTTCTAAAATTTTTATAGAACACCTGGGATGTTCTGCCACTAATGTTCTAATATGCCAATGCTTGTCTTTGCTTAATTTTTCCAATATCCCTATAGGACAACTAAGATTGCATATTACTGACATCTTAACATTCAAATTTTCATCTTTACTTAACTTCTTTAATATTTCTGCCGGGCAATTGGGATTCTCCGCTACTCCTTTTTTTACGCTATCATGTTTACTTAATTCCTCTAATACCTCAACAAAATTCAATTCTTTCTCAATATATATACCTGAACAAACAACCTTGTCTTGTCCTTCCTCCATCCTTCCACTTCCTTTTACCTTACAACAATGATGTGCCTCCTTTCCATAATAACTGAACGCATCACTTAGTCTTTTAGAAAAATGAAAACCTGACTCACATAATCTAACTGGACCATCATGTTTGTACCGTTCTCCTACCTTAAACTGAAAATTGCCGTACATTGACCTATAGTCTTTCCCCAAAAACTTATATCCTTCTATCACCATTTGTTTTCTCGTTCAATCTTTAATGTCATATTATCAATAACATCAACAATTTTAAAATATCCACATCCGTAAAATCTTGCAATTAATCGTCTACATATGTTGTCTAAAAAAGGAAAACCTCTTCCTATTCGATCCAATAATCTTACATACCATTGTGGTCTAGTAAGCCAAACTGTTTTTCCTATATCATCCTTACTAAAACTGTTGCTACCCATATGTAATTCAAAAACAGTAGTTTTATTCATCTTTTTTTTCTTCTTTCTCAAATTGCTCATACTTGCTACACCATTCATTTTCAAGAGTAACCGGCCAACCATGATATATGTGCGAAGCTCCCTGGTACATTGATATCGGCGGATTAATCCTGCATTCTCCATAAGTGCGTTTTTTATAAGCCCACCATCGACACGATTTGCATATATATGATCTATAAATTCTCATTTTTTTCCTCATTTAAATAACGAATACTTTCTATATTTTCTTTTAAATCAATTATCTCTTCATTAAATCTTTCCATAATTTTATCAATTTCTTTTTTTAACTCTTTACACTTACAATTATTCTTGCGAGATGTAACAATATCCAACTCGTTAAATGATAAACCTTCCTCGATTTTACTAATTCTATTACGTAAATCATTGTTAGCTTGTTCAACTACACGCTTCATAGTGTTAACCGCATTGTTCAATTCATGATAAGACCACTTAAGATTGTCAATCTTTTCGCGCTGTTCAGATTCGCAAATTTTGTTATATAATGATTCAATAAAAAATTTAACTACCTGCCTCATCATCTAATTATCTCCTTTTTCTTTTTAAATTAAGAACCACTCGATGGTCATGTCTTTGCATTATCTCTAATTTCTCATAATCTGTAACTTCCATTAAAAGAAAACCTATTGACCATAATTGATTTTTATCCTTAATAAAGTTATCAAGCAACACTTGTGAATTAAATCCATATTCCCCAAAAATAATATCATTAGAATTAACGACAGTCACACCAGTTATCTTAATTTCGGCAAAATAACATATATCTTTTCTGTTTATTTTACATTGATAAATATTATTTAATTTGACTCCTGAACCTAAATATCCTGACTTGTTACACTTGCTGCATCCAACCTTAAGTCCACGAAAAAATCCCAATCCTTTGCAAAGAGGACATTGCTTTATGGATGCTTTTTTTAAGAACTTATTAATCTTTTGATTGATTATTAAATCAATTATCTTTGTAGAAAATACAAGACTATCCAAGTTTTACAATAATCCCATGCCTTTTAATCTTAAATCTAAAACACGATGTGTATTTATTCCGTAGATACCATCAACTTTTAAAATTAAATCCTCTTTTTTCTTTACTCTTTTATAAGCGTAAGTACTTTTTTGAAAGTATCGAACCGCTTTTAAAAAACTCTTTCTATTAAAACTAACAGTATTATATCCTAGCCTGGTCAATCTGGATCTGGGCAACTCAGTGTCAAACTTGCTTGCATATACATCACTGATTTCCCGAAAATCTTCAAAGTCACCCCGCGACTCTGTCTCAGAAACCCATACATCATAATCATCACCGCCAATATTCTTTACTAATTGTTGAAAGGACTGAAAAAGATTAAGCCATCTAATATTACTATTTCCAAAAATAGCATCCCGAATATTATGTATTGGAAATAACGGCCCCGCGTCTTTTTTTGTCGCCCAAATGCATTGATGACTTAAAATATCATCAGGATTAAACTGATTAAACATTTCCTTGGCCAACTTGCCAATGTTAATATTAGCTATGAGCTGCTCTCGAGTATATGGTTCGTATATTCTTCGACCAACCCTAATTCCCGATTTCCCAAGATCTAATAAGCCATTTTTTAACTTCTTATAACCATAATATCCACTATTTCTATTCTCTACTCCTAACAGGAACTTGTTTGACCAATTACCATGATGCGTTCCTTTTTCCCAGCTCGCCATTATAATTGTTGGCACTGGAAATAATTCTAATAACCAATCAGGACATAATTCAAGCCATAAATTACCAATTATATCATCTTCAACTCTATCCAATACCGTAACATGCCAACTACTAACAGTATTACCCCATGATGGCTTGTTAGCCCATTTCATCGATTTCAAACCAATAGGACCACCTGTATAATGATATAGAACTCCTGTAGGCCCCCTCTCCTGCCACGGTCTTATTCTATTTACTGGTCTTGTTGGTTCTGGCATCATACCGCATTTTTTTAAGATATCTTCAGATATCTTTTTCAGAATGCGATACTTTTTTTTGGGATTCGGCATTAAACATGTTCCACACTTTTTGAATTATTTCATTAACTGGACGTGAATTTTTTGACTTTAGATCTTCTTCGTTAAACCCCATTGTTAAAAGTAAATCACAAACAGTATTTTTTTCCTTATCAAATTCTCTATATTCGCGCAATAACGATTTTCTTACCTGCTCATCATTAACTACCTTATTAAAGTCAATTCCCTCTCCCTGCTTATCATCTTTTAACTGATACTCAAATCCAAGTCCAGCCCCCGCTAATACTATTCTATTAGCCCCTAGATCTATTAATGCACCAACCTGTTCCAGGCATTGAGCCATTTCGTTTGAATTAGTCATTTTTATTAAACTATGCTGTTGCTTGTTGCTGAGGCTGTCCTATCTCAGACGAAACTGATTGACCATTTGCCTTTTTGCCCCGTTTGCCCCGTTTGCCCCGTTTGCCGAGATCGATCTTTTGCATATGATTAACCATATGGTTAATCATCTTTTCTCCTTTTCCTACACAAATATCACAAAGATCATCATACTGCAACACCACCTCTCCGTTAACTACAACTTGAAGATCTGAAGGACGATTTTCCCCTCCTGAACCATTACCATTAGAACCAACATCTTTTACTTCCGTCATCTGTCGCCCACATCGATCGCAAATGACTTTTTGAATTATTTCAGTTCTCATTTTCTTGCTCCGTTTTTTTTTGTTAAATACATCACATCTTACTCTATAAGATGTATTTTAAACAGAGTCAAGCAACTTTTTCATCTTTTTAAAACTTTTCTTCTTACCAATTCATCAAACATCCCTTCTACCATGCATGGATTAGTAGCTCCTTTGTATTTCAAAGCAAGATTGTATGAGTCAAAAAGTCTTAAAAATGTAAATACTAGATTTAATGGCCGATCTTTATTGGCTAAATGCCTGTCTAATACGTTTAATAGCTTTAACATTGGCTCCTTTTCTTTTCTTCTCATGAGATATGTTATTACCTCAGATAATATCTGATCAACATCAAGTATTAGTTCAGAATTTAAACTAAACCACTGTTCAAAAGTTGGATTAGATGGTACTATCACTTTACCTTTAAAAAACGATGTCGCCGTATCAACCATTTTCACAATATTGTTAACTACCATTCGTCACCAGCCAACGAAAGTAATTCCTCAAAAGCAGACAATGGAACCACGATCCAATCACGACTTACAACATCATATTGAATATCTTTTCCGCACTTTTCAAATCTGATCTGAATCGCTGGAATAATATCTTGACCGGCTGACTCCATAGTAATTTTTTTTAAAACATCCAAGGTTAACCGGTATGATTTCACATGCACATACTTACAATCTATCCTTAACTTGTCAGTTATTACATCGCTTTTTGCCTCTGGCAATGCCCCAGACAAAGGCTGCCTTTTTCCTCCCAGCCGTTTAGCGATATCTTTTTCATGCTTTTTGTAAATACTAGACATTTTATTCCTGTCTTAATTTCAACTTCATTAATTCTAATTTAAGTTCCTCAAAAACATCTCTATTTTCCAACATATATTTAATAGTATCAATCTTTGATGCAAAAGTTTGTTCTCCTAAACGATAAGTTTTTCCTTCCTTTTTAACAATCCCAAATTGTTCTGATTCTGCTACAACAACCTTCTCATCATATATGTCACCCATTTGTTTCGTTTCCGTATCTGCCATCATCATGATAAATTCTCCTGATCTGTTTGCCGGAGCAGATTTATTTTTAGATACCCTAAAGCCAAAGCTTACAGATATCGGCGATCCTGTGTCCTTATCCATTGTATATTTACCCTTTCGTAACTCAATATCCGCGGTTGTGCTAAACCGCTGTCCATGACCGCCCGGATACGTTCTAGGATCTCCAAAAACAACCCCAATTTTAGAACGTACCTGATTGATTAATATAATTGTAGGAATACGATTATATTTTTTCCGACATTCATTTTGCGCCGACTGCCATCGACGCATTGCCTCATTGCCTAATCGAGGTAATTGACCCATATGACTTTTTCCCTCAATCTCATCCGCCGTTGCCATAGCCGCCAACGAATCAAGAACTAATAAATCAACCTGACCACTCCTTAGCCACCAGCTACCAACTTCTACCGTTTCCTCGGCTGTAATCGGTCTTTGTACCTCTAATCGAGATAGATCGACAAATCGTTCTGACCATAGAATATCTAACGCACCCTCCTGATCAAGAAAACAACAAAAAGCATCTCTATTCTCTCCGCAAGTACAAGTTGGCCATCCCCAACAATTCGAACACATATTTTGAGCATTCCCAATAGCCCTCAAGGCAATTGTCGTCTTAGATGCAGACTCATCACCCTTCAACATTATCATCCTACCAGCCGGTATTCCACCACCCAACGCTTCATCTAACGAAAATATGCCCGTCGGAATCCGCTCCATCTCCACTAAAAGTTTGTTTCCTGGCGCTGTGGTTCCCTTGCCAAATTTTTTATTAATTTTTTTTCGAAGATCTGCTATTATGACAGATCTTTCATCTTTGCTTTGTTTAGGCTTTTGTTCCTCTCCAATAATTTCAGCCTCCTGAGATTCGCTATCACTCTGTTCTGGATTGCTCTCGTCATACCACTGCTCAGCCATTATAACCCCTTTAATTTTTTAACTTCTTCATCTAAAATAGGCAAAGACTGATTTTTGGCAAAATTTATAGCACTACTAATTTCTTCTGTGTAACACGGAACTGTTATAGAAATAGTAATTTTCATATTTTCGTATGGAGCCGTTGAGACAGTGGAAGAAAACACTCTTTGAACTGTCGCAGGTGTAACTCCCTCAGGAAATCGATGAACCATAATAACGTTTTCGTCAATACTTTCTTTAATGATTACTCCATCTTCAGTAAATTGTCTATAAACACTAATTTTTGACTCTAAAGTTTTTTCCATTATTTAACCTCTTCAATAAAATTGATATCCAATTCCACCGGTGTTTGTCTCCCAAACACCATTACTAAAATGATGACCTTTCTAGGATTATTAGCATCATCTATTATCCCATTAAACCCATTAAAAGGACCTTTTTTAATAGTAATTACATCGCCTTTAGTAAACTTCTTTTCTCTCAAGGACGGTTTTATATTTAATATTTGATTAATGTCTTTTGATGACATCTCTTTTGGATATCCATTTAAATCTTTTAAAAAATTCAATACGCCAGGAGTCTTTTTAATAAATTCAATAACTTGTTGATTCAAATCTATTTCAACGAAGACATAACCAGGATAAAGATTATGACTATGATTTTTACTCTTTGCTTTTTTAGTAAAATCAACTACCAGCTCAGAAGGTATCATTATTTGTTTAATGACATTTTTATCTTTCCTCCTATTTAAAAAATTTTTAACCCTTTTTTCTCTTCCTGAAATTACTCTTAATATATACCACCCCATATATGATTTCCTTAAAAATCAATTCTTTTCTCCACGGATAAATAGGCTATCAGCTTGCTTTTAAACTTTCTTTCCTTTTTTACTCTAAGTTGCTCACCATCTAAACTGTCAACAGCATATTTAATCGCCTTTATTAAAGAATACGTATAAAATCTACGACCCTTGAACCAATAACACGGTATTATTCCTCTTTTTTCCCACATTCTAATCGTGTGTCGTGACTTGCCAATAAAATTTGATAAAAATCTCATAGGATAATACCTTTTTCCATTAATAATAACCGGCAATGTGCCATACAAATAAGGAATACCCCTTTTTTTTCTTCTCCTCCTCTCCTTTTCTTGACGCCTTTTTCGTCGCTTGGCGTCATTCTCAATCGTCTTCCTCTTATATTCTGGATTGTTATGATATTTTAATCGATAATATTCTTTTAATCTTTCCCTATTTTCACGATAATATTTTTTTAAATAAGCTTTTTGAGCCCTTTTAGATTTTTTTTCTACCATCATTAATTTAAGAAAAAAACAATACCATACGATGCTTTTTAAGGCAAGGAGATTTGTATAGGGATAGGGATTTTAATAAAACACCTGAAAGGAAATGATTGTGAGGTATGAATCAGATTTTAAGGCAAGGTAAAACCAGATTTGCGTAGAGATTTTAATAAAACACCTGAAACTCCCAAAGAATTTTTACCAATTTTCATTATCTTCATCCTTTGGGAGTTTCTATTATCTAGACTGATGATGGATTGTCTCGCCCTTATGGTTTCAATTATGGGTCTAAAGGTTTTTTTATGGAACACTAATTTTTGATTATTATCCATTTTCTATTTTTGTCTCCTTTTCAATTTTTATAAATCAAATCAAACAAATTAGGTTCAATCTGACGTTTGTACTTCTTAATCATTTTCAACGCAGCTAAAAACTCCTCGTCAGTCAGGGGACGTTCTGATCCCCGCTTTGCTAAACTAGTACCAAAATTAGTATCCAGCTTATTGAACCCGCACCCGTCTTGCTGACGAGCGCCGTCACATTTTCCAGCTAAACTAATCAATGCACAACAAAGTGCCTCCCTGCGCTCGTTAGTAATGTTATTATTTTTTTTACCATTACCAGGTTTAGATTTTGATGGTTTAGATTTTGGTGGTTCGGATTTCTTAGGTTCGATCAACTCTACTGGTTTCACAATACCATCAATAATTTTTTGTTTTTCCACTACTATCTGAACCATTCTAGCATCCAACGTGCCATCCACTACTAAATGTTGGATCAAAACAGCATTTTTTTGACCAATTCGATTCAGACGATCTTCAGCTTGGCTCAAATTCGCCGGGACCCAATCCGATTCTGCAAATACCGCATGCGATGCCGCGGTAAGTGTAATTCCAACACCAGCGGCCTGGATGCTTCCAATAAAAATCCTAGCTTGACCATCTTGAAATGCATCGATTGCTTTTTGCTTAGCCTCCAAACTGTTCCTACCGTCTAATTTTACCGATGCCTGAAAATGGCCATGAAGCGCATCGATGACCTCATGGTGATGCGCAAAAATAACAATCTTCTCAGTACCTTCTAATATATTCTCTATATGTTCGATTATCATAGGCAATTTCGCAATTGCTAACCGTTTACGCAATTCTGACAACTGTTGAAACTCCGTTGACACAGGTGTTAACGCCTCGATATCCGAAAAATCGATCTTTAATTTTTTTTCTTCTTTAATCAATGATTTCACCTTACTGTCACCAGGCAGAACTATAATTTGTCTGGTTTTGGGAGGCAAATCAGGCAAAACCTCCGCCTTTGTTTTTCGAAACATAATCGACGATCTAAGTTTGAAGTTAAGCTCGTCAATATTGCTAGCACCCTTGTTATCCCACCCCCATTTTCCCATATGAGCATTGCAATACCTTGTTTCGAATTTTGAACGTGATCTCCAATTTTTCGAATCCAAGGCTGAGATAAGCGAAAATAGTTCGACGGGTCGGTTAAGAACAGGTGTTCCAGTTAAGAACACCTTTTTTCGACATTGGTCGATTACACCAAAGGTTCGTGGTTTAATCTGTTTCCAGCTTCCATTATGATAACGCCATGTAGGCGGCACTCCCAGAATTTTTTTTGTTCTCTGTGCCGCCCCGTTTTTCAGGGCATGCGCTTCATCTACAATTAATAAATCCCAATTGCGTTTCATAATATATTTAAGAATATCGCCTTTTAGGCGATCATAATTGACAATAATCAAATTTGCATTTACATTTGGAGAAATTTTATTATTATTTATAACATAAATCTCAAATGGTCTAACCAACCATTTCTCAGATTCGCGTTGCCAATTGATTTTCAAAGACGCTGGACAAATAATTAATATATTCCGAAGAGTCTCATCAATATTAATAAGACCTAATGCCATTATTGATTTGCCACACCCCATCTCTGACGCGTTAAGGGTCCCCTCTCGAGAAAGGGAATATCTTATTCCCTCTTCCTGAAATGGAAAATATCTTATTCCCTCAGGACATGGTATTTTGTCATTGTATGCAATTGAATTGCACTGAGGTTGGGGTTGAAAACAGCGATTGGCCTCAGACGAGGCTGATGGAGTGAAATAATCCTTTAATAAAAGTGCCTTATGTTTTTCTTTAGTAAACCAATATTTGTTGGCGGAGTCCCACCACCACCCTGCACTTTTAGGTAAATGTTTCTCATCATATGATGAGAAACATTTAAATTTACCATCCTCATAAACAACTTTCACTTCTTCTTCTCCTTGGTTAGGGGTTAATAAATCATCATCTATATATTAGTGTAACACATCTGACAGATGTGTCAAATTGATTTGATTAAAATTTTAAATATCTAAAGATGTATTAAAAATGGAGGGAATATCTACATTAATTGTATTTAGTGCAAATTTTAACTATCCATATCTCCACATGTGAGTATCTACATTAGTTGTATTTAATGCAGATTTTAACGTACTATCTATAACAGAGTTGTTAAATGATCGACATGAACATACATTCAACCAAAAATATCCCCCGTCATCACGCTTCATGTCACGATACGGCCAACCATGTATTGCAATATGGGACGTACTCAGTATCAAATAAGCAGTTACACCACCTTCATCTTGAAATTGTTCACGATCTAGCTTATTCAAATCACATTCTACCGTAACAGAACCGCTTGATAACTGTCTCATGCCAATGGAATTACAAATTTTTGACAGCAATTCTATCAGACGCCATTCACAACCTAAAACCGTTCTATTTTTACACCAACCAATAACATTATACTCATAACCGATCATTATTCGCTCCTATTTTTTTTAAACTAATTAGAATGGAATATCATCGCTATTTCCATACTCAACCGAATCTAATTCACTCCGAGTTGTCAAAATCTGTATTAATTTTTCTCTTGGTAAAGGTTTAAAAATTTCTTCATACTTAAACGGTTGCGGCCGATGTTTCTTTTTATCTTGCGTTACAAACAAAAACTCGTCATCATTTAAATCTACATAATTTTTTCCAGTAATATGGATACCCGTCGATATACTTCGTTCGTCGCCACGTTTAAAAGTACATCGATATCCTATCAAACCTTTCCCCCCAGAAAGTTTCAAATTTTCAGATACACTTTCCATAATGTCTGACGCCTCGCCTTTTAAAGGAAGCAACTTTCTTGAATTCTTACGGATAATGCCGTTCTTATCCTCCCACTCCATTGTATCCAAAATAGTATACATTGTCATATAAGAACGCTTGTTCGCTGCCGCACATAAAGGACACCCTTTCGGATAAACTCTCTCACAACATGTATAGTAATCACGAGGACCTCTAAAATTTCCCGGTTCCCTATATACAACATGTTCCCAAAACTGAAACCCTCTATCATCTACAAAAATAATATCTCTCTTCTCGCCAGGTGATAAAAAAAATCTAAAAGGTGCTTTTATTCTTTCTTGCTCTTCTATTTTTTTATTTTCTTTATAATCTTTATAACCTTCACTAAACCAACTCATTTTTTTCTTCCTTTGCTTTTTTGCTTTTTAAAATGTTTTTCTAAAAAATAGTTGCCTTGGTAATAAAATTACTCAAATCCAGATCGTTGAAATCCCCAGGATCTGTATTGTCAGGTAATTTTACTTTTTTAGTTAATACTCCATCTAATTCCTTTTCTAATTTTTTAGTAGCCTCTCTCCCTGCCCTATCTCCATCTAACATTAAAATAACAAATTGTCCAGTAGAAATAAGGTCAATAATTTTTTTTATCTGTTTTTCATTAAATTGAGTGCCCATTAATGCCACTACGTTAAATCCTGCCTGTTCAATCTTGATTGCATCTACATGACCTTCCACTATTACAAGATCCCTACGAGCCTTAGTAACAAGATGTTCGCCAAATAAAAAATCACTCTTTTTAAATCTTCGAAAGTCATCTTCTCTACTATAATCAATAAAAGGTTCCAATTTGCTATTTTTAATATCCCAAGAATAATGTAACATTTTAGGATTTTGATTAATAATACTTCTTCCGCTTACACCACATAATCTATTTGATAAATCTCTCACAACAAATATTACTCTTAAATTCTTTTTATCATAACCTATACTCCACCTCTGCGCTGTACTTAATGATATGCCTCGATTTAAAATATATCGAGGACAACACCCCATAAATGACTCTATTGCTGTTTCAGGTAAAAATTTATAATATTCTTCACTTTCATCTCTACCCCAAATTTTTAAATTAGCATTCAGATCGCCTCTTAATTTAAACTTTTTCTTTTTTTCTTTATGCTCTAATATATATTCTTCTCGATCAAACCCTTCATATCCCCATTCGTGAGCTAACTTTTCCAACACTCCATCAAAACCACATGAAAAACATTGACAATAACTCGGACCATTGCTTATAAATGCACTGAATGAAGGATGTTTATCTATTCCTTTAGTATGAACATGCTCGTTAGGACAAGTAGCCGTCACGCGCCCCCCTCTGACACGAATTCTTCTACATCCCTTTAAGGTTAATAAACTAATTATTTTATGTTCAATCATTTCCTAACAGAACATACTTTCATAATAATTTCTCTGCCATCAGCAAGAAAATCTTTAAAATAAACCCTTAAAGCACCCGTTTTATAATCAATACGACATGCATTGCGATAATTATAGTCAATATCTCCTAATAAATCACCTTTTCCATTATCAAAAACAATCATATTATCCATATTTTGATTTTTAGTTACAAATATTAAGGTACTTTCTACAATATTTCCCCATGGAAGATTACAGCAAAAAATATTACTACCATCCCCATTGCCTATATGCACATCAAAGTGTTGCTCAATCTCTGGCTTCTGTTTCTGTTCTAAAAGATTATCATCCTTAAGCATTGACCATAAAATGAATAAATAATTTATAGCATCTCCAATCCTTGCATCAATCGGCTCAGACTGTACACTTCGATCTTCCAACCATGTTCTAATCGCTATTAGATGCTTATTAAAGAATACTTGCCAAACATCGTATTTGTCTATATCCTTACGATTAATATCTTTAGCTACTTCAATAAAACTGGAATTAATATTATTCTTCTTACCATAATCACTTCCTTTTTGTTCCAAAATCGGTATTAATTTTTCTTCAAAAACAAATTTAATAAAATCAATTCTTTCTTGCAAGTTCATTGTTCCTCCAATTAAAAAGGAGATTCTCCTTCATCAATGATTGTATTATTTTCCCCTGGATCAATAATTTCACTGAAATCCATTGTATCAAAACTCCAATTAACCACTAAATCCTTAGGTTCGCCCTCTCGTAATTTTAACAATTTTATTAACATCTTTTTGTCTTGTTTCATGTCTGTTGTTCTAATAAGCCCAATGGCTACATCCGCGGCCCATCCTATATTATCACTTAAACCTATATTTTCAAGATCTGCCGTCTTAGGATCGTTAGCTTTAACCTGTCGATTAAATTGTGAAGAAATAGCACAAGCCACCCCGTACCGTTTTATTAAATTTTTTATCTCATTTACCGCCATTGCCATTCTTTGAGTCCTATCAGAATAGCCAGGAATCTTTACCAAATATAATCCATCTATAACCACAAAATCAGGACTAACTTTATAAATAGCTCCCTCAACAACTTCTAAATTAACTTCATAATCATCACCGACTACATAAAACCCTTTCGTTTCTAACAACTCATCAATACTATCAAAAAAAGCTTGTTCTTCAAAATATCCTAATTTTGCTTTTCGAAGATTGTCAGCAGGATATTTTAAATGTATTGCAAAAAAACGTTGCGCCACTTTTAGCCTTGACATTTCTGTACAAACAAATAATACCTTATATCCTTTAACCCATGCCGCATGTGATAATAATAACATACACCACGTCTTGCCTGTAGCCGGCCTACCTACACATGCTATTAAATCGCCTGGCCACCACCCAAGACTTGCCAATGTTAATGTTGGCCATGGAGAAGGAACACCAAGCTTACCCTCTTTTATCCTGAAATAATACTCTTTTAATCGTGGACCAATAGAAAAAATCGACTCTATATTGGAAATGTTTGGTAAACAATTCCACATTTCTCGCCCTAATGTCATAATGCTTTCAAAAGCCTGATCTGGTTTATAATCATTCATATGCTTTAAAACAGGCTCTAACCCGTCCTTTAATACTTCAAACAGAACGCGTTTTTTAATCTCGTCAAGCCAATATTTAACTGGTTCATTAACAATTTCTATCTTATGTCCCGTATTGTCGCTAATTAATTCAAAAGAAGGCAATGAGTTATACTTTTTCCAAAAATCTAAAATAAATAATAAAATTTTTTTACCATCTCCTTTTAACATTTCCGGAGATATACCACTATTTAAAAAATCAATAATTCCTTCTTGTCCTACTTCGACAATTTTATTAGCCAAATTTATGTCGATTTTAGGATCTGACAATTTGCCTCCATTATAAAAAATGGAAAAGAAAATATTCCCTCCCATTTTAATAATTTAAATAATTAACTTTAACTCTTTGCTAACCATTCACGAAGTTTAAAAAGATCATCAAAAACTGGAATCTTATTTCTTAACGCTACCTCCATCTCTTTTATGGAGCCATCGGATTGTTGCCAACCTTCCACCATCACAACCGCATCACATTTAATTACTAAATCAAGCAATCCATCCAGCCAAAAATCATCATGTATATCATCCTCAAATCCAAGCGCCATATTATGTGGTACAATAGGAAAAGCTCCTAAATCAGCTACTTTATATCCTACTTTCCGTGCATTATGTATGTTCTCACTAACACCTATTTTTTTATTAGCACGATACGGACCTGAGATATATACAAACTTCATTCCACGATAATTACTCATTATTTAATACCTTTTTTCCAATCCCTCTTTATGGCTCCAGTTTTTCGAAACTCAGCAACCGTCTGTGTAGTGCCTTGATAAGCTGACCGCGTACCTATAGAAGAAGCAGTATAAAATACAGAGTCAAGTCCAAGACTCGTCCCCTCTGCAAAAGCATCTGGGCCCGCACCTAAAAAGATAAACTTCCAAGAATATTTTTCCTCTTGGTGTTTAATCATATCTTTTACTTGTTGATGATTATGTTCAAGACTTGCATTCTCTAAACCATCTGTCATAATCACCATAATTACTTTGTCAGGTCGATCTACTTCTTGCATATCAGCTAATCGTTTACCTGTTTCTATAACAGCACGTCCTATCGCATCTAACAATGCTGTACATCCACCCGGAACAAATGTTTTATGATTTAATGGTTTAATAGTTTTAATTGGTTTTGCTGGATAAATCGTATATGTTGTATCAAAAAATACTAAAGTAAGGTTGGCCTCGCCAGGCTCTTTTTGTTGGTCTTTTAAAAAATGATTAAACCCTCCTATAGTATCACTTTTTATAGATTCCATGGAGCCTGACTTGTCTAAAACCATTATTATTTCAGTTGCATCTCTCATTTTTTTATTTTCCTCTTTTAATGTGTTTAATTAATATTTCTTTGTTTCATAATTAGGATTGCTTGCTACCGCCTCCCTAACCTCCCAATCATCATCTTTACTTAGTTCTTTTAGTATCTCTATTGGACAGTTGGGACTTTCTGCTACTGCCGCCCTGACATTCCAATAATTATCTTTACTTAATTCTTTCAATGTCTCTATCAAACAATTAGGATTGTTTACTACTGCCCATCTAATACTCCAACTGCCATCCTTGCTCAACTTTTCTAGAGTCTCTGTTGAACAGTTGGGATTTCCTGCTACCATCCTCCTGACATTCCAATTGTTATCTTTGCATAACTTGTCTAATATTTTAACTGGACAATTAGGGTTCTTTGCTACTCCCCACCTGACATCACTATAATTATCTTCACTTAATTTTTCTAATGTTTCCACCGGACAATTAGGATTTCTTGCTATCGTCCTTCTAATATTATAACTATTGTCTTCGCCTAATTTTTCTAATACTTCAACATTATCTTCACTTAATTTTTTTAATACTTCAGCAATGTCTAATTCCTCTTTGATATGTATCTCTGAACAGACAACTTTGTCATCACCTTCTCCTATCTCTCCACCCCCTTCTACCTTGCAACAATGATGTGCCTCCTCTTTATAATATTGAAATGCATCTTCTAAATCTCTTGAAAAATGAAAGCCCGAATTACATAAAATTACTAAACCATCATGCTTATATCTCTCTCCCACCTTAAACTGAAAATCGCCGTACTTTGACTTATAATCCTTTAAGAAAAACTTATATCCTTTTATCATTTTTTATTTCCATTTTAAAAAATCAGCCATATCTATTTGTGACAAATAATCATAACCTTTTACTAATAAGGGTAAAAAATAACTCTTTAAAAGCTTCATCATTGATATTTTATATTCTTTATTCATCTGTTCCACATCTAAATTACTTGTAATAATAGTAGGTTTAACTTCATCCACCCTGACCCTGAGGAGATCTTCATATATACTACTATTATATGATCCGTACTCTTTCGAGTATTCTTTACCTAAATCATCTATAATTAATAAATCAACATTCCTAGCACGTTCAAGAAAGGTATTTCCATCATCAAAAACTTTATTATTAATAATCCCATCTCGCAATGCTGTTGATCTGATAAATAATACTAAATAACCTTTTCTTCTGGCCTCCTTGCCAACTACTACAGCGCAGCTGGTTTTACCTGTACCATTATTACCAGTTAATAGCAACCCACATCCTCTGTTAAATCGCTCATCTATTGTTATTAAATACTTTTTAATGACTTTTCGATGATCTGATTCTTCAGGTAAAATTTTATCAAATGAAACATTCCAAAATCTTTTCGGAACGTTCATGCGTTTTAAATGATCTACAGTTAATACAATTTTTTGTTGTTCCATTTTGCTAATAATCTTTATTTAATTCTATTTGCCTTCATCTTTCGGCAAAAGACCACGTTCCGCTAAGACTGTAAAAATTTCTATAAACATTTCAGAAATTTTAGTAAAATGTGGTTTAGCAAATTCGTAGAACTGAGTTCTCATTGCTATTTTAGATATTTGACCAATCGTATCTGCATGAGGTATTTTAGTATTAAAAATTACAGTTAAACTATAAACCAATGCAGATAATGTCATTCCACGTACATCACCTAATAATGGTATTTTTTCTAAAAAAGCAAGCTTCCCATTTGTATATTTATCAACTATGTTAACTAACACATCAACTGTCTCTGCAATTGCAGCGTCTTTTACACCTTGCTGAGCAGCATTTTTTACATCTACAAAAATATGTTCCAATTTTAATTTATCCATTCTTTCTTCCTCCACGTTGTAATTTGCACAAATTAACTCTTTATCTTTAGTATATACATCAAAAACAACACTATCGTCTGTTTCTGTTTCTGTTTCTGTTTCTGTTTCTGTTTCTGTTTCTGTTTCTGTTTCTGTTTCTGTTTCTGTTTCTGTTTCTGTTTCTGTTTCTGTTTCTGTTTCTGTTTCTGTTTCTGTTTGATAATAAACCCGCTCAAAGCTATCAATTATCTCATTATTATCATCAGTCCAATAACTAACATAGACAGACTCATTATTGTTATCAACTCTGTAATTGGCAATTTGAATATGATTTCCAGATACAAAAATAGCATCATTAGTGCCAAGAACATCATACATCTTTCCAGTATTGTTATCTTTTTTAAAGACAATACCAACCTTTAATATAGGATATTTTAAAAAAGCACAAAAAAATTCTGAATTAGTTACATGACTAACCACTTTTTCCCGATATATTTGTCGCATTTCCTCCCCTTAATCAAATTTAATAAAATTCAGCTGTACTTGTTCTCCCTCCCCTTTGTTATACTCATTCTTGTTTACTCCTTTTTTATCCAAATCCGGCTTTCCACGATATACCTCCTGAATCCAATTATCCGCATATACCGAAATTAGCCCTAAAGTAGGAGCATGATTGCGATTCAATTTAAATCTACTCCTAAGATCAACCCAATTATCAAACACATATTGAAAGAGTCGTTTCACATCATTAAATCCGTACCGAGCTAATAAACTCTTTACAATTGTATTTTGCTTACCAACCCAAACATCGCCAGGAATATCACTAAAGTCTCTTTCCCAAACCCCGCCCCAGAAAATCTTTAATTCCTTAATTGCTTCTCTGCCTTCTGGAGCATTACTATCTCTCTGAACTGCTGTCAACATGGTTTGTTCACGACTTTTTTTGTTTCTATCAGATAAAACATCCGGTATCTGATCGATGACTTCTTTTATATTAATCTTTTTAGATAAAACCTTCTTGGATAAAACCTTCTCCTTTTTCCTCTCTGTCTTCTTTGTTTCCTTTACCTGTTCTGACTTTTGATCTCTCTGTAAAAAAGAATCATCTTCCTCTTCGCAACAGCCACACTTTCTAACAATCTTACTTATACCATTATTTTTTTCATATTTAAAATTACAATCATCTAATGCCCCCCGTGACAATCTCTTCCCTTTACCATATTTATCACCAATTGAATTAACAATATAAAAAATCTTATTATACCTTGATTGTACACTTATAAGACCAGATTCCTTTAATTCAATCAAAGCAGTACGCACTGTCCGTTTAGAAACCTCTCCTAAGTCTACGCATAACTCATCTATGCCAGGAAAAAGAAAATCCTTATTTTGTGCATACCAAACTAAAATACAATAAAGACGACAGGATATATGTGATAATGATGAATCAAACAAAATACAAGCATGTATTGTTACAAAACCAATCCAATCTAAATCTGATGCAAAAATGACAATTTCATCTTCCGTAGACAACATTCAAACTATTTCTTATGATTCCAGCAGCTTCTTATCTTGATTAACTTTTTCTTGATGCTCAACCTCTAAAGGTCTCTTTTCTTCTTCCTCTTCTACATCTTTTTTATTTTCTTTCTCATTAACAATCATTTTTTAACTCCTTCTTTTATTATAAAAGTAGTTCACTTTCTGTTGACAGTTCTCTAAAATAAATCCTAAATCTCAATTTGGCACTCATTACAAAACTATTATTCAATCCCATCATTAATTTTCTGTATTCTTTTTTGTTTAAACTATCAATATCCTCTACAAGATTAACAATAGAAGGCTCCTCTGTTATGATATGTTTTTGAGCTATTTGAAACCTCTCAACAATAATATCAGAATGATCTAAAACTCCAACAAATGAATGAGCAACTTGTTTAGGAATCCAACCAATCGAGCCAATATAAGCCCCACGGGGAGTCCAAGTCGTCACATCTAACCCTGTCTTGCCAACTTGTCTTAAACCAATTACCGCTATCCCTAATCGCGCTATCGTTGCTAAATTAGTCTGACGACACTCTTCATGGAACGAAAAAGTTACGCCAGTAAGTCTAATATCTAACATAGCCTCGTTTTTATTAATCTTAATTAATTGGTTAATCTCATTAATCCAATCACCCTCATCTAGTTCACAATAAACTTTATTTAAAATTTTCATAAAACTTGACCAAATTAAACAGAAATAACAGCCAACAAACGTTAAACTGAAAATCACCGTACTTTGACTCATATCCTTTTAAAAAAAACTTATATCCTTCTATCATTGCTTTTCTTCCTTAATTTTTCTTAAGATACAATCTGGATTCTATTTGGCTCTAAAATCTCTTTAATTCTTTCCAACATTAGTTGAAAACTTTTTGGACGATAATTATCTAACTGTGTCGGCTTTAAACCAGACTTTAATAAGGGTCTATCAAAATCAAAAACCATCTTCATTGCAGTCTCTCTGCTTTGCGGATCTAAATTAATCATCCATTTATTATAAAAACTGTTCCACAATATAATTTGTCTAAACCTGTCTGGCAATCCTTTATTTAATAAGTACTGTCTAAGAGTTGATTTTTTTACCAAGAAACTTTCAGGAAAACATTTTAGACAAATACCTTTATTAATACTAAACCTTCCATCCTCCCAGTTTTCACCGCTTGAAAGCCATCCAATTGGATACGATAAACATTCAGTCGGCCTCTCATTGCCTAAGACACATTGAAACATTGGATCAGATCCATCTCGCCAAAACATTTCGTAAGCTGGACGACCATTTTCTTTAACCTGATTCATTAAATTCAAATAATCTTCATTATTACCTATTATGGCCAACGGGGCCGACATAGGACACTTGGGAGGACTTTCAGATTCGTTAGGTAATAATCTGTGAAATACCAAAAAACCAGACGGCATTCCCACCTCACGATGAATAAAACCGGCCGGATTATATTGTACTAATAATGATGTTGTAGACCAAAACCCCAACTTTCTAATATTTTTATTTCTAACCATATGCCAGATATCAACTGGAGTAATGGGGATATTATTTCCAAAACAACACCTTCCTGCCCTTTGGCAATGAAATTGAATTGCACTGTCAAGATTTAACTCTTCTATACCTTTTACCCCTATCGCCTTTTTTATCTCTTCTTGATCCACCTCTGCCCCAGATAATTTTATATCATTAAAATCAATTTGCGGTTCTACCTTCATTCCCATCTCATTAATCATTTTTTGAAAAAACTTCTTCTTCCTTCTCTGCTTCTCTTTCTGATGTCCGGTTCCCATTATGTTTAACCGCTATGAAAAATGCTATAGAATGCTACAACATTTTTCTTCTTGCTTCAATGAGGATAGTTTCACCATATTATCAATAACATAGCCAGAGCTTTCCTCTCCACAAGCGTTACTTCGGACGTTAACTCGCCCTAGATTTAAAAGGTTTATAGATGCATTCACATCTCTGTCATGCTTCATTCCATAAACAAAACATCGCCACTCCCTTGCTGATAAAGGCAACTCATCTAATACAAAACCACATGAAGAACATTTCTTGCTAGAAGGGAAATAACGATCCGCTATCACTAACCCATTACCATTTATCTTAGACTTATACTCTAATTGCTTTCTAAATTCATAAAACCCAATATCAGATATAGATCTGGATAAATAACTATTCTTCATCATGCTACTAGTACTTAAATCCTCTATACAACGCTCTCATCCTTAAATCTTTTTAACACATCTACTGGACAATTAGGATTCTTTATTGCTTCATATCTAACAGAACCAAATGCATCCTTACTTAGCTTTCTTAATACGCCAACAGGACAATTAAAATGCCTTGCCACCGCCTCCCTAACGTCATTATCCGTATCATCACTTAATTTTTCTAACACCTCTATTGGACAATTAGGATTGCTTGCTACCGCTATTTGAACATCATAATCGTTATCTTCACTTAATTTTTCTAATACTTCAACTGAACAATTAGAATTGCTTGCTACCGCCGCCCTAACCTCCCAATCATTATCATTACTTAATTTGTCCAATATATTTACTAAGCAATTAGGATTTGCTGCTACTGCTTTTCTAATATCCCCATTGCCACACTTGCTTAATTTTTTTAACACATTTATTGGACAGTTAGAATGTATTGCAACCATTAATTTAATACTCCACCATTCACTCTTATCACTTAATTTCTCTAATACCTCTGCTGAACATATCCTTTTTTAATTCACATTTAGTCTTCTGACTTTTTCTAACTCTTGAAGCACGTCAATAAGTTCATTTACAGATAAATGGTATTGCACGGCCACACAAAACATGCCTGACCCTAAAATATCTAACACTTGGGGAACAGTAAGATCGTTTGCAACAAGCAAGTCCATTACTTGTTGCAAAATTTCCATTTTTGATAACACTTTTTTTGGCATATTATTTAATATTCCTTTCTTTTTATAAAAAATAACATTTCATTAAGCTCCTCATACGAGACCCGAGGATTTTCAAGAATTATTTTAACCTTCTCAATCTTAAACATCTGATCTAAATTATCTCTTAAAATTAATGCTTCGGATTTTGATTTCATTTTTTTATTCCAAACTATTACAATAGGAATTTGATCCTTTAATAATTTATCACCCTTGCTTGTATAGTTGTGCTCATAACAACGACGTTTTACGTCTTTTGTAATACCAGTATAAATATTTCCCTTAGATGTAATCGCCATATAAACAAACCACATTATTTTAATCCTGCAAATGCGAATGGGGCAACTTGTTTAACTTGCTCTACCATCTTATTAGCAATTTCACGAATTTCCCATTGTGCGTCTTCTCTACACCTCAGCTTAGCAAAATGATATAATTCCCTTGCATTCATTTTTAATAAAATACTCCGCTTGGCAGATTGCGGCAAAATATACTCAGAAAGTAAAATTCCATGTTTTTCTTCAATGCTCCTTGATAAAAGACAAGATTCTTCACATGTTTCTATAAACAAGTTTTTCATACCCGCATCTATTACCGTCTGAGGTACTATAAAACAAAATCTATAATATGGCTTTTTTATTAACATAGCCATTCTGTGTCTTTTTATTTGCGCAAAAGCCGATGCTGAACAACTAATCGTAAAAGCAAAATCTATCGCTTCAAAACTTCTCGGTACAGGATCATATTCTCCCAATTTTTCCAATTCACTATCAATTAATTCCTTACTTGTTATGCCATTCACTTTTTGAAAAGTTACACACTTGTCATAAGCAATTACCGCTGCTAGTCTTTCATCAGATGAAGGAGTATAATATTGTAACTGTACATTTCTGTCAATATGACTTGTTCCCTCTTCTACTGTAATTCCAAAATTACCTTTAAAATTTCTATTCAGCAAATGATGCCCTTGCTGAGTATCACAATACTTAATTAAAGATGGAACTATACTTGCCGTCCTTTCATATAACATGTCTCCCAATATAATTCCCTCCCGCAATCCACATTCTCTCAATCTTTTAATCATTTTTGGTAAATTTCTGGCATTGATCGTCATTCCCATCTGAGTTGTCAACGCCAACGGAGTTACATATCGTGCATCTTCTTTAGCTATATTTTTTAATATGGCTTTTTTAATACCTGAATTTTTCTCTTTTAAATTTTCTAAAATGGCATCATAAATTTTATGATAAACTTCCACTTGTTCTTTAATACAACTAATAAACGATGATCTAAGAAAAGATTTATCCAATTCCTCAGGGATAATATATTGACCATCCACCTTTTGATATCTATAACTTTTTTCAATAAACGAACAAAGACGACTATGCTGTATTGTCTCAACTACTAATCTTGAAACATCCATTATGTCAATATTAAATACTGCAGTTTCAGCAATTGCACTATGACCATAATCATAAACTATTGTTTCGCAAGATTTTCTTGCCTTTTCAATTTTTTCAATTGCCTCCATGCGTAATTCAAATATATCTCTCGGATCTCGTGACACTCTTGCATATGCCGCAGCAATCGTCTCAGGAGTACCATCATCATTTATCATAACTTCGTCAATATTATATCCTGCTAACTCTACTTTCATTTTTTTAAACTCCTTTCCTCTAAAACAGCTACTGCTATCTTCCTAATATGATCAGCCTCATCGTTGCCTAACTTTTTTAATATATCCACCGAACAATTGGGATTTTCTGCTACTGCCTTCCTGACATCACAATAATCATCTTCGCTTAACTTTTCTAAGATTCCTACCGGACAATTGGGATTTTTTGCTACTGCCCACCTAACATCATAACTACCATCTTCACTTAACTTTTTTAATATTTCAACTGAACAATTAGAATTTAATACTACTTCCCTCCTGACATCATAATCATTATCTTCACTTAATTTGTCCAATATATTTACTGAACAATTAGAATTGCTTGCTACCGCCGCCCTAACCTCCCAATCATTATCATTACTTAATTTGTCCAATATATTTACTAAGCAATTAGGATTTGCTGCTACTGCTTTTCTAATAGCCCAATCATTATAATCACTATTTTCGTTTAATTTTTTTAACGTCTCCACCAGACAATTAGGATTGCTTGCTACCGCTATTTGAACATCATAATTGTTATCTTCACTTAATTCTTCTAATGCTTCAACTGAACAATTAGAATTGCTTGCTACTGCCTCCCTAACCTCCCAATCATTATCATTACTTAATTTGTCCAATATATTTACTAAGCAATTAGGATTTGCTGCTACTGCTTTTCTAATACCCCCATTGCCACACTTGCTTAATTTTTTTAACACATTTATTGGACAGTTAGAATTATTTACTATTGCCCATCTAGTATGCCAATTATCATCTTTACTTAACTTTTCTAAGGTTCCTATTGGACAATTGGGATTTTCTGCTACTGCCTTCCTGACATCACAATAATCATCTTCGCTTAACTTTTCTAAGATTCCTACCGGACAATTGGA
>Ga0180437_10000847_pt1 | contig 54709 bp, 42 predicted proteins | sample SS_ome_4_FD_132410 | JGI IMG/M metagenome (GOLD analysis project Ga0180437, IMG submission 132410) | Hypersaline lake sediment archaeal communities from the Salton Sea, California, USA - SS_3_D_1 metaG | ecosystem: Environmental > Aquatic > Non-marine Saline and Alkaline > Hypersaline >...
AAATGTATTTGTCTTTTCATAACTGACATTATGCTACAATCCCGCTCAAATGCAAGCAGCCATCACTCATATTATGCTTGTTCGATGACCACCAAAAAGAGGTTCTCCGACAGGCTCCTAGCGCGCAATTATTCGCCGGTACAATTCTGGCAAGCAGTTGCCAATATATTCGAGACCTTTTCCGCCAGCTTGTCCCTGGCGAATTTCTGCTCGGCTGTGAGTCGGGCGTTGCGCCCCATTTGAGACCTTAGTTCTTCGTCCGACGCAAGCTGAAGCAGCTTTTCGGTAAATTCGTCCGGATTGCAGCGCTCGCAGCCGAACCCTGCTTTCGAAGACTCCAGAACATCCCGCTGCCAGCCCGAATAATTCAGCAGCACAGGCTTTCCGGCACTTAAAGAATCGAAGAATTTGTTGGCCGAGTTGTGCTCCAGGATCGGATAATCCGCAAATAGCACTATCGACACATCGCACGCAGCAAAGTAACCCGGCAGTTGTTCCTTCGGTACTGAGTCGATTATTTCGATGTTTGCCAGGCCCACACTCTCGATTCGCGCCTTGAGCTTGTTCTTCTCGCCACCCTCGCCTATCAGCACAAAATGAATCGTATCGTTGTCTCTAAGCCTTTCAGCGGCGTCTATGACAAAATCCAGACCATTGGCCTTTCCCATCGCACCGGCGTGTAGAAACACGCATTTTTCCATCCACCCTCTTTGGCGGCGAATGCGGCCGCCGCCGTCGATATCGGGCCTGAACTTGTCGGTGTCCGAACTGTTCGGAACAACCGCTACCGGTCTTTGCTTTTTGAGCACTCGCCTGACGCCATCGGCCATACCCGGCGACAGAGCTACGATGGCTGCACTCTGGTGGTAGATGGTTCGCTCCAGCCATAACAGAATCTTTATCAAGGCCTTGTTTTTCAGAATGCCCATCTCGATCGGTATCTCCGGCCACTGGTCGCGCACCTCGAAAACAAAGGGCACACGTTTTAACCACTTCAGCAGTATTGCTGGAATCCCGACCGTCAGCGGCGTGCTGGTGGCGTATATTACGTCAACACCCTTGACACGCAAACCGACGTAGACGCTGAAGATCATGAAGCAAAGAAACGCAAAGACCCTTCCCAAGAAAGACAGCTTGTTACTGTATCCGGCGCCCACAGCGATTATCTCCACGCCCTCGATCGTCAGCCTCTGCACGAGGGCTTTTCCCAGACCCAAACCGCCCACATCGTAGTTGCCGGTGATAACCGTCACCTTGTTGCCGGCTTTGACCCACCGACGCGAGAACTCGTAAGACCTCGTCCCCGTACTCCCCGCTGGAATCGCAAAATGCTGATGTATGTAAAGGATATGCATTTCATTCTTCTAAAATTCGGTAGTATGCTTCTTCCAGGCGTTCCAGATTGCGTATTCGATCTCCTTGTTCCTCCACCAGTTTCCGGTTCCTGAGAACAGCATTCTCGAACAGGCACCGGTCATTTTCAATACGCCTTATTTTTTCGGCAAGTTCCCGGCTGTTTTCACAGTCGAACATGAGCGCGGTTTGGTCTTCTTTCAGCCAGGCCCGGTTGCTCTTTATTCTCGAGACCACTGGAAAGGTCCCTGCAGACATCGCCTCCAGCAAAGAAATCGACGTCCCGTCCCAGTGAGAGGCGGAAACATAGATGTCATGGCGATGCAATATATCGGGCAGTGTCGAATTGTCATAGCCGCCCATAAATGTCACTGCGCCTTCTATTGCCAGTTTCTTGGCCCTTTTTTTCAACTCCGCCTCAAGAGGACCCCCGGCTGCGAAAGTCATCCTGAATGCTATTTTCATCTCCTTTAATAGCCTGCACGCATTAAGGACCGTCTCCGGATCGTAGATTTCCCCCAATGTCCGAGTGCATAGCAGCTTGAGCGGTCGGTTGATTCGTCTGTCGCCCCTGAAACTGAACTGCTCTGTATCCACACCAAGAGTCGCTACCAGCAGTTTTTCTTCTTCGATTCCCATGTCTCTTCCCTTGACGGCAAGCTCTCTGGACACTGTATTCACCAGGGCGGCCTTTCTGAAACTCGTTCTCAGGATTCGCCGCCACAGAACAGAATGCATCGAACTCATGAGATCAGTGCCATGAACGGTCAGAACAAAAGGTCTGAAGCCGGTTATCAAAGATATTACTCCGGCACTGGTAGCATAGTGACCATGAAGTATATCCGGTTTGATTTCCCGCAATAGTTTACGGGCTTTGACTCCGGCCAGGAGGTATTTCCATTTTGATTGGTTCTGACTTGCTCTTGCACCATAAGAGATATCATAAGTGCGGACCCCATAGTCCGTGGTCGGCCTGTCATAGGCGACAAGGCTCACTTCGTGCCCTCGATTCCTGAAAAAGTCAAGATATGGGGCGACATGCGTAAAACTACCGCACGAAAGAAATGCGATTTTAAGCTTGCGTTGTTTGCCCATCTCTACAAGATATAGAATAAATGACCCCCAAGATACAGAATAAGTGCCCCCCGCCTTCCTACAGGCCAAGCTCACTCTCAAAAACCGATTGCAGTATGGTGTCCCATTTGTAACGTTCTACGCCTCGGCGAATACGCCCTCGGTCGTAATCAGCGGGTTTCATCTCGACAAGGGCCTGTCGCAGGGCCTCGGTTGTGTCGTCGATGAGGACGCCGTTTTGCTCATTGACATATATCCTGTTGCCGTAAGTGTTGGTGGCAATTACCGGCAGCCCCGCGCCTAAATATTCAATGGTCTTCAGGGGCGGCTGATACTCGTAATATGGTGTTCTCGGAATAAACGCAACCCCGCAGTCAAATTCAGGGAGTTTGTCCACTAATTCCTCGTAAGGGCAATATCCCATGAGATGAATATTGGGCCAGCCGCCGTAGGCGGACTTGAGTTCCGCCAGTTCCGGCCCGTCACCGTACAGATACAGATGGTGCTGCGGTAATCCTTTGAATGCCTCAAATATAACTTCCAGCCGGCGGGTCCTGTGCAACGTTGTAGGCATGACAAACTTCAAGACATTGTCGGCCCCAATGTCTCTGTCGGCGGTTGGCTCTCTTGGAACAAAGCCCAGAGGCAACTCCACGGATTTGCCGAGAAAAAATCCACCGTATTTCTCCTCCAACATCTTCTTGCAGAGAACAACGATACGACTGCAAAACAATAGACTCAGAACATCCAACAACCACAAGACCACGTACTTGAACGGATTTGCCATGATAGGCGCCGAGCGCAGGTCAAATACAATAGGCACACCAACTAATCGCGCTGATAGAATGGGTGTCTGACAAAACAGCACAGGGTTTATCAAATGGACATAACGGATTTCTTTACGATGCCTGATAACATATTGCATCAATCTGAAGGCGAAAAGCGCCTCCCTCATAAACAAAGACGGGCTTGAAGCCGACCCAGCGCGGACAATCCGCTCATCGTCGCTCTTGCTGTCCGCAACAAACAGTCTGAACGGAATGCCCATCTTTGTGAAATACCCGTGGTATATTTTTACCATGGTAAGTCTTTGCGGAGGATACTTCCGATTCAAGGCCAGCAGAATATATTTCGCATAATTCATGTGTTCCATCTTGTTCGGATACTCGGTGTCAAGCTTGTTCATGTACCTCTGTTTTCAGGAATCAACTGCCTGGCGCCGTTGCGGCAGATTACACACAACGGCTCTGAATTTGCCGGCGGTGGTGCGCTCTATCGAGTCGACAATTTCAACGTGGATATCGGCTCTACCGACGCGATGGGCGAGGCTTTCGGCTATCGCGCTGCCGTCCTGGTTCGTATATTCGCGCCCAGGCACGATGCGCACGCGAAACCTGTCGTAATCATCCTGCACAATCTGTGCCTCGGCGATGCCTTTGGCGCCTTTGAAAACCGGGTCGAGCCGCCCGATGCGCCTGCCGTCGCGGGTTATCAAAATAGCATCGGTTCGCCCTTCTATCCCGCCCAGGACCGGAAGTAAGCTCCCACAGGCACACTGCTTATCACTGAGTGAGCCGACGTCGCCGAGCCTGTAGCGGATAAACGGCTGAACCAGGTTGATCAGGCTCGTACAGATCAACTGCCCCGTAGTCCCCGGCGGCACAGGCTTATCATCGTCATCGAGCACCTCGACAATTCCCACCTCCGGACTCAGATGCATCGAACCTTGCTCACATTCGGCTGCGAATACCACCTGCTCACCACAGCCGTACTGATTGTAAGTCCGGCAGCAAAAGGCCTTTTCCACAGCTTCGCGCTGGTAATCGAACAGTGTTTCGGCCGTGGTAAAGCACGCCTTCAGCGGCACAGGCTCAAGCTTGTTGTCCACTATATGCTGGGCGATGGCGTATACGCTCGAAGGATAGCCTTCGATGTAGTCGGCTTTGAAGCACCGCATCTGCTCGACGTAGGCTGCGAGATACTTCGGCGAAAGATGATAGCTCGACATATACAACTGCTTCCAGCGCCGGTTATACACCCAGAAAGGCGGCTCTGTCTGTTCCGGAGAGACGACAAGATGGCCGCCGACGCTGATTGAGCGATTAATCCGCCTGCGCATCCCCGCCATGGCGTGCCAGCGGGCCTCGGCATACGCAAAAACAGCCGAGCTGAGCAACACGTCACGGTACAACTCGATAGGTGTCCCCGTGGTGCCGGATGTGTGCAGCCGAACCAGCTTTTTCGTATCGAGCGTCTCATCGAGCAGACTTCTCGGGTCGCTGCGCACGATGCTTTTCTCGAGTATGCGCAGCCTGTGCAGGTCGTCTATCGTCTTGATGTCGTCGGGTGCGATTCGGTTCTCCGCGAAAACGCGGCGGTAATAAGGCGATTTCGCCGCCGCATGTTCGAGCAGCAAACGCAGCCGCTGCCGTTGATACTCGATAAACTGTTCGGCCGACCATTCGTTGCGTGCGGTTATTTCCTTTAGGCTCTGCTTGAACGCCTGTCCGTAACGCTGCCTGCCCAGCTTCAGCGCATTGAGCGAAGCCATCCGGCATTTAACAAAATACGGTGACTTCCAGTATAATTTCTGAAACAAGCCAGACATTTCAGTTATTGCCAGTCTGAGCCGGTCCGCCCAGCAGTTCGTTGTAAATCTCCGCGATCTGTTCGGCGCGCCGGGACCAGCTAAAATCCTGCTCAATCCTCTGCCGCGCTTTTGTCCCAAGCTCCTGCCGGAGTCGGCCGTCCGAGAGCAATCGACGCATCGCATCAGCCAATGCATCAACATCCTTCGGCTGAACAAGTAGGCCGTGGCCACCGTCTTCAATCAAACTCGGGACCCCCCCCACCTGCGACGCAATACATGGTACCCCAAGCGCCATTGCCTCAAGCAGACCATACGGTAGGTCTTCAATGTGGCTGGGCAGGACATAAATATCCGCCTGCCGCAATTCGGCCGCCTTGACTTCTTCCGACACCTCGCCCACGAACTCGATCCTGCCCCTCGCCTCGGACTCGGCTATACGCCGCTCCAACTCCTCAATAAAACCCGCCGCCGCCCCCGCTCCCACTATCCGAAAGCGTGCACTCTCAAATTCCTTACTGACCGCCGCAGCAGCTCTTATGAACTCCAGCACACCCTTGGCTCGCTCAATTCTGTTCAGAAACAATACCGTCACCTCATTGCGATCCATTTGCTCAGGTTGCTCCTCGTCCCAGATGCTTTTTTCGGGAATTTCGGTCGCATTGCGAACCACGCGGATTTTTTCGGGGTTTGTCCCTATCATGGTGAGCGTCTCTTGCATCCTGGGCGTGGCCGTAATAATACGGTCATTGAGCCGGATACAGACTCTTATCAGCCAGCCGCCAAGACGGCCCGACTGCTGGTAGAAATCACAAAAACCGCCTCCGTGAACGTGCATAACCGTCTTTCGCAACAACAGCCTTGCAAGAAGGGCCAGGAACGATTTTTCAAAAAACCCGGTATACGAACTGGTCTGAAGGTGCACTATCCGAGGACGGTATCTGGCTATTGCCACCAGAAACGCCGCCATCAGCGCTGTCGCATTCAGCACGTTCATCACCTTGCGCCTGAATCCTCGCATAAGAACCTTCCCGATAAGATCGCTTGCCACGACGTGCAGCTCGAACATCTCGGAAAGTCTCGAATTGAGCAGTCCCTGGAAGTACGTTCTCATTCCGCCGATCCCCGGAGGAAGCGGACCGACGTGCAGAACCCGCGCAGCGCCGTTCACATTCGTTCGCCCCTTGCGCCGAATCCGGTTTTCCATCTCTGTTTTCATGCGGTCAAAGGTTTTCACAAAATTGAGGGTCAGACACACCTTGGGAAAAAACCTTGTTTGTCTTTTTCTTTTCAAACGGCATGTTTTAGCCTTATGAGCACTTATGCTATTGTTTAAGAAAATCGAAAAAGAAATCTTCTTGGATAGTCGACGCCTGACCTTCAATTCTGCAGAGGTCACCGCAAAGGATGTATCAACTATTGAATTTTTCCAATGACTCCATAAGCTTATCGTATTGCAGCCCCATGTTGTCCATGAACCCACGGATGAACTCTTCGGAAATAACGTTTTCATGTTCCAGTCTGCTCATGGCCTCTTGGCGACCTATCAATTTTCGCCGTATCATGCCGCTCAAAATCTCGTCGTTTTTCGTAAAACGCACAGTCTTCCAGTAAAGAAACTGTTTCAACAGATGTATTGTGCAATCAGCCCTCCACGGGCTATTTGAGTCCACCGGCTTTCGCCAGCCCAACTCGCCGCTGATGACCGACATTATCTGCTCCTCGTTCCATTTCAGGAAGTTGAACAAACGAATCCAAGTGCCGATTTTCCGCGGGCGGAGATAACGGTGACGGAATTCCACAGCAAAATCTTTGAAAAACCTGGGGCTCAAAAGGTAATAGGGATTCTTTGCAAACTCGCAGGCCAAACCAAACATCATGAAAGCTTTTGTCGGATTGTCACTGCGCACACTCACCATGGCGCTGGCAAAAGAGGTTTCCGGTTCACCTTCGCCCGTAATAATCAGGTTTATGTTGTTGTCTTTGGCGGTGTTATACATTCCAATCCCGTAGCCGGCCCTACAGCCCGTGCACACGAGAGGGATCATTCCAGGCGAAGGCTTACGTATCCAGGCTGAAAGAACATGCTTAATATTTCTGGACACGTTATCAGATTTCCAGAACACATGATCAATGCCAAGAATATTCACTGCTTTTTCAATATTCTTTCTGGTTTCCTCCGGAAAATAGCCGTTATCCCAGGTATATGCCAACGCTCTAAGGCCTAAAACTTTAGTAGCATAATAAGCGGTGAAGGTGCTATCTCTGCCACCGCTTAGCGCAACTATACAGTCATATTTACCGCCACTATTTCGGTAACTATTCGTCCTTTTTAACAGCTCATCCTCTCCAAGAGGCTTGAAATCCTTATGATTCAGGCAGCTGTTGCATACGCCGTCCTCTCCAAAACTGATGCCAGGGTACGTTTCCGGAAGAACACACTTTGAACATCTTGTCATGATTTTATGTTATCTCCTGTATTTCAGTGAAACTGCCGCAAAAAACTGACGCATCAATTAAAAATAATAAGATACATAATAATGGCAATACCTTTTTCTAGACGATACCATGCTCCCAGAAATGCGGTTGCAGCCAATACTTTGGACGTCTCCAGTGAATGTGTTCCGGTAGATGGTCATAAACAAAGCCACCCGGATAGAGTACGCCGAGAATTTGAAACGCCTTGTGCAGTCGGTGGCAAAATAGCAGATAAAACACTATGCAACCAAGGCCGCAAAAACCACCAAGGCTCCAAAACCCTGTCAGGCTCAAGTTCTTCAAAAAAGCCAAAAAATCTGCCTGAGGTGGTTCAATGCACGCAACAACCCCTGCAAGTTAGCCGAGCTGATTGCAGATGACAATTTCACAGACCAACAATGCAACACCTAAGATTCCAAATGCAATCGCACATATTCAAATCATATGAACGTTCCGGCGAAAAACCAGCCGTCAACCGCTGTCTCCCGTACAACTTCATTTCCACTTCAACCTTCCGATCTGCCTGGCCCACAATAACAAATTTGCTTGAGAAATCCGGCGGCTTGAGCAAAAGTATTCGCGCCCAGTGTGGCAGAAACATGAATTGCCGAAGGTTTCAAGTTGTCTCTGCGGTCATGTCCCCCCACATGTCCTCAAGGGACTGTCTCCAGGTTATGCGGCGACTCCAGCCTGTAAGGCCTTGGATTTTCGCTGCGCTGCCGACTATTGCCGGCACATCACCGGCGTTGAATCTCGCGGGGTCCTGACGGACCTTTATTCTCCGACCGCTTAGTTCGATACACGCATCGAGGATATCAGAAATCTTTAAGGCCTGACCGGAAGCTACGTTGAAGACTTGACCGTTCGCAGATTCGGCGGCATTCAGCAAACTCCAGAATGCCGCGACTACGTCGCGCACATCCGTGAAATCCCTGCTGGTGGATATGTCGCCGACGCAGACTTCGTCGGCGCGTCCTGTGAGCACGTCAAAAACCTGGTAAATAAATGTCGCGGGCACAAGATCGGTCGGCTGACCCGGCCCGATTATGTTGAACGGCCGCACGCAAATCACGGGCAGCGACTTCGACCTGCCGTAAAGCAAGGACCACTGCTCCTGCATGATCTTACTCACGGCGTAAGGTGTTTGTCCGAGCAGCGGCCTGGATTCATCTACAAATTCGATCCCACCGCCGGTAATTCCGTATTGCGCCGCCGAGCCCACAATCAGAATCCTCGGCTCAGGCCTCAGCCGCTGTGAAGCGCGAAGAAGCCTCGCGCACGCCAAGACGTTGCTCTCGAAAAACCTGCTTAAGTCATCGCCCCCACTCACGCCGGCAAGATGAATTATGCCATCAGGGCGGGCCTTTTCGAGAACATTTTGTACCTTCCCGCAATCCGTCAGATCGCACAAGACCCATTCGGTCTTCTCCAGGCCATCCGCGTCATCGGTTCGTCGCACATCCAGAGCGACAACCCGCTGCGGTCCATCGTCCGATGTTTCCAGAAGCCTCAGCAGGTGTCGGCCCAGAAATCCTCCGGCGCCTGTGACAACCACCACTGCGTATCCTGCTGTGCTCACGGCGTCTCCTCCCGCCGGAACAACTTCTCCGTCAGGGTTGCGACTTTCTCGTTGGCCTCCTCGTAATCATCGGGGCGCCCGATGTCCAGCCAGTATCCATCGTGCGGGAAGCTCAATGCCTTGCGCCCCTCTTTAAGACATGCAAGCATCAGGTCGTCGAACCCGAACGCCTTGCCCTGCGGTACTATTTCCAGAAGCCGCCGGTTGATTACATAGATTCCCATGCTCACCGAGAAGTGATAAACCGGCTTTTCCTCAAAACCGACGATTCCGTTATCGACGCCGGTCTTGAGCACACCGAAATCTATCATGTTGTCCCGCTCGAACGTCGCCACTGTAATCTCGGCGCCCTTGTCGACATGGGCCTTATGTAGTTTCGTGAAATCGAGGTCCGTCAGGACGTCCCCGTTCATAACGAAAAAGTCTTCGGGAAGGTCTTTGACCAATTTCAACGGTGCGATTGTGCTCAGCGGCTTGTCTTCAAGGCTGTAGTCGATTTTGAGATTCCATCTTTTGCCGTCGCCGAAGTACGACATGATCAGATGCGCAAGATGGTTCACCGCTAAGGTGATATGGTCGATTCCCCACCCTTTGAGCTGCAGCAAGACGATTTCAAGGATGGGTCTGTCTCCGACGGGAACCAGAGGCTTTGGCAGAGTGGCCGTGAAGGGCCTCAGCCGCGTTCCTTTGCCTCCTGCGAGAATTACCGCTCTCATCCGGTCGTCTCTCCTAAACGTTGTAGATTTCGGGCTTATAAAGGTCGAGACGGTCTCTGATAAATTCTATCGTCCTGGTCAGACCCTCCCGAAGCGAAACCGTCGGCTCCCAGCCGGCAAGGTTTCTCGCCTTTTCATTCCCGGCTATCAGTTGCATCACCTCACTCGCATTAGGCCGGACGCGTCGCTTGTCACAGACAATTTCACCTTCGCCTCCTGTAAGCTCGATAATCAACTCAGCCGATTCTCCGATGGATATGCCCTTGCCTGTGCCGATATTGACGACCTCCCCGATGGTCTTTCCACTCTCCGCCACGGCCATGAAACCTGCGACCGTATCCTCTACGTAAGTGAGGTCCCGAACCGGCTTGAGCGAGCCGAGGCGTATCCGTTTGCCGCCGGCCACAAGCTGACTGATAATCGTCGGAATAACCGCCCGGGCGGACTGCCGCGGACCATACGTGTTGAAAGGTCGGATAGTGGCAACCGGCGTGCCGAAAGAACGGTGAAAACTTTCAGCCATTTTGTCCGCGCCGATCTTGCTCGCCGAATAAGGCGACTGGCCCTGCAGCGGATGCTCCTCATCGATTGGAACGTACCTTGCAGTGCCGTAAGTCTCGCTGGTAGAAGTATGGACAATCTTCTCCACACCTGCTTGGCGGCATACCTCAAGGATGTTCAGCGTTCCAACGACATTGGTGAACACGAAATCCGCCGGCGCAATGTAGGAATATGGAATTGCAATAAGCGCCGCCAAGTGCATCACTACGGCCTGGTCTCTGACGGCCTCGCGGCAGAAGAACGGGTCCCGTATGTCGCCGCAAATTACCTCGAGCGACTCACGAACTTCCCTTTCAAGCAGTTCGATCTGGCCCCAGTCATTACGGCTGTTGTAATGGACCATCGCTCGAACCTTTGCCCCACCCCGCACAAGCCGTTCGGCAAGGTGGCTGCCGATAAAACCTCCGGCCCCGGTAACCAAAACTGCCTTGTCTTTCCAATAGCTCATTGTCTTCTCACAAGAATCGATAATCTCACAATCTATCCAGCGTTTCAATAGCTCGGGCGACTTTGTGCCTTTGGCTTTCTATCTGTTCCGGATTTTTTGTAAAGTGTGTCATGTCTCTTGTAATCGTTTCCGGCACGTCGAGCAGACTGCTGTATTCTTTATATTCTTGAGCACTGAGCGAGTTCTTCTTTGCGGCCAGAAGTCGCTTCAATATCGCCAGGTATTCATAATCCTCGATACCGTCGCGCAGCATCTCCCACCGGATCGAATCGACAGGTCCCTCCAGGACTGCCACGGGCGGGTTCGCGCAAGCCGCCGCCTCCGGTGGATAGATAAAACGTCCGTCTCCGTTTCCCCAGGGGCGTTTGGCACCGGGGCTCGCACCGTGGCCGCTGACCCAGCTCATCGGGTCTTCGTACGGATTTTGAGCAGTATTCGGGTAAGCCGAAGAGCTGGTCCAGTAATTACTACGCCAGATAAGAATACCTTCGATATCATGTTTCCACGCCTGCCACAGCCACACCCGCAGTTCCGTCGCGGCGTGGTCGATAAACAGTGTACAATACGGTGCCTTCGGCCCGGTACAGATGTACCACCAGAACCGATCACCCTCAGAACGGCGTTTTTCCGCCACAGTGTGGTCGTACAAATCCGATCTCACACAATAGATATTGGGCCCGCCGTAAAGCGGCTCCTCCGGTTGTTCGGTAAGCATACGACCAATACCGGGACAAGATTTCTTAAGCTTGTCGAATCCACGTTTGACAAAAGCGTATTGGTCCGGGCTCGGCTCGTCGAACCAATAGATAAAGGCCTCATCTAACCACCCCATCTGCGCCAGATGGGCCTGAAGCTGCCTGCAGTATGAATCAAAAAGGATTGAATACTCCGGGTCCTGTTCGGTGAAGCCCCGCAGTTTAGGCACCATGACACCCTCTTTTGTGTCTCCGCGCAGGCCGGGAACCGAGAGCCGAACCGAATTAAAGTTATAGTGGTCGATCCCACGCGCCATCGCCCTGTCCCAGGCAGAAAAGTCCATCCTCGGCTGCAAGTACTGCGCAGGCACAACCGGCTGCGTGCGCTTTTGCTGCTCAAAATCACCACGGGCGATAAAGCTCTCGCCTGTTTTCGCGTTCGTAATGGATAAATCGTCCATCCAGACCAGCCCCATCAAAGAACCGTCCCGGGTCCATTTCGCCGCACGCAGTTTCAGCTTAACAGAGTGTGTATACTTTGGATATCGTGTGATCGTATGATCAAACCGCTCCCACCGACCGCTGCCGTTAATTACCATATCGTTGTTATGACCGGAGATCCATTTTCCGTTCCTGTCATAATGTTCAAGTGTCACCAGAAAGCGATGTTCCGGAATCGCCGTTCGATACCAGAATTGAAGTCGCAGACCATTGGCTGGAATTCGGATAAGCGGCCTATAAGCGGTGGTCACGCTCAACTCCGGATTATCATCGTAGAGCAGCATCGCCCCGCTGCCCGAGTGAGTTTCGTTGCCGACAACACGGATATTGTACCAGTCGGCAAATTTCGAGGGAGGCGGCTTCACCTTAGGCCAGATTGTGCGAATCTTGTCCAGTGGCGCCGGATCGTACGGCGAGATATGATGCGCGGCCATGTTCGCCCAATATTCCTCAAGCACCATTCGTTTATCGGCGCTTGTTCTGATATTCTGGTAACGCCACACATTCTCCGGCATAAATCCAAAAGACGTCTTGAGGCTCATTCTATTTGGCAGCGTGAAATCATACACCTCTACAGTAAGCGGGACACGCTGTGAATAATCCTGCCCTGAAAGTATAATATCTGCTTTGTAGCGTCCAGCCGGTGTGCCGGGCGGCGGCTTGACGCGCATCCACAGAGGCTGATTGCGGTCTGCCTTAAGTGTGATCGGTCTGCTAAAGGGCGGCAGCGGGTCGGGCCACTGTCCTGGCGCCGCGCTTGGGTCGGTTGCCATCACCGTCGTCACATAACGCACGCGCAGAATATCGATGTCCGACGATTTGATGACACCGCCAGGCTTGACCAAGTCCTCGATCCGAACCGAAAACCAAGCAAGGTCGCTCTTGGGCCGTACGACAAGCTGCACCGCCTCAGCCTCATTGCGGGCGGCGCGGACCAGCATAGAATCGGATTTCTCGTCAGGCACCGGCTCGTCAGGCCTGACCTTCCAGCCGGAAGAAACCCACCACAAGACCGCACGCTCATCCGACTGCGTCAGCCTGTGGCCTGCAAGGTTAGCCTCGGCAAAGGCAGCCGATGAAACAGAAAGCATCAACGCCAGGAATGTCTTTCGTATTACGGAAATGATATGAGTATCGTTATCGACCAAATACATGCTCAAAAACCGGCTCCAGAATTCGGTCCCATTGGAATCTTTCAACGCCTCCCCGGATTTGGGCGGGATCAAAATCCTCCGGTTTCATCTCGATAAGCGCTTTGCGCAAAGCCTCGGTCGTGTCATCGATGAGGACTCCATTTTCCTCGTTAACATACACCCTGTTGCCGTATGTATTGGTTGCAATCACCGGCAGACCCGCCCCCAGGTATTCGATAGTTTTCAGCGGCGGCTGGAACTCGTAATGCCGTGTTATGGGAATAAACGAAATTCCACAGTCATATTCGGACAACTTCTCCATCAATTCCTCATGGCGACAGTGTCCCATTAGATGAATATTGGGCCAGCCGCCGTAGTCTGACTTCAATGTTGCAAGTTCCTCTCCGTCGCCGTATAGAAACAGATGGCAGTCGTCCAAATTTTTGAATGCGTCAAGTACAGCCGGTAGGTTCCTCGGCTTCTCAAGCGTCGTGGGCAGCACGAACCACTTCTCCGCGCGTAGCCTTCTCTGTTGCCGAAATTTCAAATCGGATGAGTAGCCCTCGGGAAGCTCCACTGCCTTTTTCAAAAACCTCCGGCCCAGCTTACGCTCAATTAGATTCCGGTCTATTGCAACGAGACTGTTGGCACACGTAAAATTCAACTTTTCCAGCCCGACCAGAATCCTATATTTTGTTTCGCTGTTCACAATTGGCACGCTTCGGAAATCACAAATCACTTTCAGCCCAAGTATGCGCGAGATGATTATCGCGGCGGCGCCCAAAAAAAGCGAATGAAAGATATATATATGACTTAGCGACCTGAAATTCCCGATAATGTATCTTAATAGCTTCAAGTTGAAAAGTATTTCTCGAATAACAAGATAGTGACTCTCAACATCGACGGATATTATGTCCGGGTCCTCGTCCGTGCCCTCTTTACTTAAGACAAATAATTTTGCGTTCCAGTTGTTTCTCACAAGATGTGAATAATAAACCTTGATCTCCGTAAGTCTTTTCGGGGGATATGGTTTCATAAAAACCAATAGTATGTGAGCGGTTTGTTTAATTTTGGTGTCTGTATTCGACATAGCTCACTGATCTCGATCGTATTTCGGACCAAGTGTGAAAATATCCGATATCCGACTTTGCCCAAATGCTCGGCTTAATCCTGAATGCTCGGGCCCTTCCGAAGTGTGTTATTCGTCCTGCCTTTGCCTTCTGGTCGTTTCTCTTGCGGCAACTTCCACAAATCCGGCATCACATCAAGCTTCTGCTTGTAGAAAAAAGGCCACCCTAAATACCAGCCCTGTCTTGCCTGCGGTGACGGCGCAGCAACGCTGTGAGGGAAACATCCAAGGTCGCAGCGACGGCCAGGCTCACGCGCTCGACCGAGAAAGTCCCTGTAATAGGAAGAAACGCTGATGCCCTTCTTCAGTGCGGGGCTTTTGGGCTGCAAATAGAACAGCTTCTTCTCTTCGCTCTCAAACAACGGGTCCGCGGATATGTTGTGTTTGCCCGCGCCCTTGACGGCTGGCACAAGCAGATTATAGTCTATCAACACGTTCTTCAGACTATCCCCTCCATACCCCGAAACCGATGTCCCCTCTTTTCTGAAGGGATTATAAGCAATAATGTTGTTCAATACCATGTCTTTGTAACCGTCCTTGATCTCAACGCCCCTCCCGTTCTCGGTAACGGTGTTGTGCAAAACCAGATTTGAGCCCACTCCTTGTTTCGAGCAAACAAGGATGCCGCAGCCGTTGTTGTTGTGTACAAGGTTGTTCTCTATTCGGCTGTTAGAGACTTCCGGATAAAGATGGAGTCCCCAGCCGGAATTGTATCGAACAATGTTGTTTCGAATAATTACCCTGTCACCGTGAAAATATATTCCGTGATAAAACTGCGGATGCTGCCCGTTAAACTCAACAAGGTTGTTTTCGATTACGATATTGTTCCTGCCGAACGCCCCAACGCCGTTGGTAGCGTTGTTATGAATGTGACAATTTCTTACCACACAATAGTCGCTGTCGAATACGACTCCGCTATAGAGCGAGCCGCTTATGGTCAAACCGTCGATAACTACCCACGGGCAATTCTTCATCACGTGAATTCCAGAACTCGGTGAGCCGTTCACGATCGCCCCGTACTTCTGCTGTGACTTCAGTACCGTGGGCCTTTCAGGGCTGCCCCGATGCGCCGCTACAAACCGGACCGGCCCACGGTAGTATCCGGGTTTTAACATAAATGTATGCCCGCCGCCTGCACGCGCCAGGGCCGTTTCTATGGAGTCAAAAGGCGCATTCTCCGAGCCATTACCACCCGGCGAGCCGGCAGGCGCAATCCAGTAGACGGCCGCGCACGCGCAACTGGCCAGACTCGCCAGAAAAATAAAAGCACCCGCTGCGGCCCTGCACAAATAAGAGCATGTAATCTTGTTATTGCTTAAAGGCATATGTTCAGACGCCCGGCTGACGCACCATATTTCAAATCATAACCATCACTCACCCGATCAGTCCCTTGTATATGTCCAGAATACGGCCCGCAATATCGTCCCAAGTGGGCATATTCATACTGAATTGCCTGAGGCGCTGATTTGGCGGCTGTCTGACCGCTTCGCATATACACTTCCTGAGCTGCCGGCTGCTTTTCGGATTGAATCTGAATACCGCGTCCTTGATCTCGTCGTCGATCGGAATGTTGCGCGATAATACTGTATTGCAGCCCGCCTGCATTGCCTGATACAAAACCTGGGGCATCACCTCGCTGAAACTCGGCAGAACAAATACTTTTGCTGCGGCAAAGGCCGATGCCAGAATCGGATCATCGTAATCAATATTACCGGTAAACAGAATGTTGTTACCCGCAAGGCCCCTGCACTTTTCTTCATACTCATCGTGCCCGGACATGGGTGCGCCGACAATCACACACTTGAAGGGCAACTCCTTCAAAGCCTTGATCAACGTTAGCTGGTTCTTGTTTCTGTTTATGGAGCCGACCTGCAGAATAAACTCATCCAGTCCGTATTTGTCTCTGAAAATCGCCGGATCTCCCTCGGCGAACTGTCGGTCTGTTCCGTTCGGGACTATGTGCAGCTTGTCCCGAGAAACTCCGAAGCATTTCTCTATTCTGTCGGCTTCCTGCTCATGCAGAGGCAAAATGAGATCAGCAAGGGCGAACATGAAATTCACCAGCTTATATCCCACCAGCCAGCCGGGTATATGGACGGCGCTTTTCACCCTCAGACGCATTTGCCAAAGAGGTATGTCATACGGTGCAAAAACGGGCGAGATAACTACAGGCTTACCGCAGCGCTTCGCTTCTCTGACATAGTAGTGCATTCCACCGTACGTGGTAAAAAAGTGAACAACGTCCACATCAGGGATATTGTTTTTCCAGGGATCATGAAATATCACCTCAACACCCTTCTTGGACAGGCCGTCGGTGGTTTTCATTATCTTACGGTAAACACCACCCCCGAATATGCCTATATGAAATCTAGTGACAACAAGGACTTTCAATTCAGCTTTCCTGTCCGTCTGATTCCTCAATCATGCTGCAGTAGCTGTAAAACTCATTACTCGAGTAATACCAGTACAGAAAACAGACACCGCATATCCACCACAGATACATAACGTGGGTATACGTGATCGTCCCAAGGTGAAGACAAACGCCGAAGAATCCCAGCATAAGCCCTAAAAGAAGCTCCGACTCCGGGTTCGTCCCGAAAACCGAATTATATCGTCTGTGAAGACCGTAAAGCGATTTTAAGACAATAAATAACATAAAAGAATACAACGCGAAGCCTATTATTCCCGTCTCTGCCAGAAGCTGAAAATACGTGTTGTGAGTAACCATTCCATAGCGACCTATATACGACTCCAGGCCGTGACCGAATGCGGGGGACGTCGACCACATTCGGAACGCCTGCGCCCACAAGTCAAAACGGCCGGTTCCTCCCGTCTCCAGAATGTTGCGTTTGATCGTGAATATTCGCTCAATCAGCTCGGGCGTGCGGACAAGCACACCGATGCCCAGTGCCGCGAATATCGTACCGGGTATTATCGCCTTTATATTCTTCATCATAACATACACGAAGCCGACCGCCAACATCACCAGAAAGCCGCTTCGCGAGAATGTGCCCACCAAACAGACCGTAACAACAAATGTCACCGCTCCCCAGAAAAATTTTCTTCTGCCGGACGAGGACAAAAACAGGGCCAGTCCCGCCCCTAATGGAAAGACAAGGTTGATACTCTGCCCGTTGGGTCTGATGCCCGGCCATACCAGACGCCTGGCTATACCCGATTCGACCGCGACGTGTATTCTTTCCTCAGACTCGCCCCCTGCAATAGCCTGCCAGATTCTTGCCAGATGGGTACTCCCGCCGAAATATATGTGCACAAGGGAGACTATGAGGCTGAAAGCCGCCACAATAGCCCACCACTTCAAGACCCTGACAACGGCCTCCTTGGAATCCAGAAGGCCGAACAGCAGAAAAAGCGTAATCAGACCGTCGATGTAATTGCCGTATATTCCAAGGGCCTCCTGAACATTTGGCGAGATTAACAGCAAAAGGCTGATAAGACAGACAAAAAGAAATGCACAAATGGACAGCGTATTGACGTATTTACCCAGGCTCCCAAGCCTGCCGTGCATTATGAAGGCCACCGCCGAAAATAAAACGATTATCTTGAAGATTGAAGGAATCGCAAAAGAATGACCCGGGTCGGGCGAAAAAAAGAACAGTATCCACACAAGTACGGCATTCGCCGGGTTCAGGAGCATAAGCACGGCGCACAACCCCAGAAAAGCCGCCCCGAGGTACAGACCGCCGCCCCGCACCGACGCGTATAGGACCAGAAACCACATCAGCATCAGGCCCGAAAAAGTCATAAAACCGATTCTCGATCCCGTCGGTTCGGCGCCGACCTCTACCGGACTTTCATAAGCCTCGTCATAATAAGCTTCATAAGCGTCCATTTTCAATTACCCCTTAATAGTCTACAGCACCCTTAACAGTGCCTCTTTCATACGCTCCCGCCACCTTGTCAGTCCGAACGACGAGCGGGCAATCTCGTGTGAATTCTCAGCCATCGTCCTTGCTTTGGGAATATCTGCCGTTATCGCACGCGATGCCGACAGCAGCTCGTCAACATCGGGACGCACCACATAGCCGTTGTAGTCCGGGAAAACAAGGTTCGCCAGACCGCCCACGTCGGTTACCAGAGGCACGCACCCGTATGCCATGCCCTCTATGCAGCTAAGTGATGTGCCTTCAGAAAAAACCGTAGGAACCACCACAACGTGGGCCGCCTCATATTCAGCCGGCATATCCTTCGGGTTAACCGGGCGGATTTCGACCCTCGGATTATCTGCGAACCGCCTTTGAAGCTCCGGACCATACAGACCCTCCCCGTCAAAAACAAAACGGGTCTCGGCCGTTGTCTTGAGCAGTTCGCCTGCTGCATCCGCCCAAAGCAGCGTCCCCCTGTACGGGGTAAAACGTCGGGGGAAAAGAAAGACAATCTCCTTGGGGTCTTTCCATTTCTTCTTCCAGTTGTCATTTTCCGGAATTTCGGCAAAATTAGGTATGTATATAATACGTGATGGGTCGAATTTTCCCCGCAGCATCGCCCTCGCATAATTAATAAAGTTCGTGTCAACCGATATTGTAAGGCGCGATTTCCGGTAGAGCTTGAGGTCGTGGTTCGCCGTCGTCGTGGTCGGCCGTGCGATTCTTTTGACCACATTCCTGAGCACCCTGCGCCACGAAAAACCATGACTGCCGTCCCAGTATATCCCGTGCTGCAGAAAGATGTTTCCGGGCCTGTAAATTGGAAAGGCGGCCAGCGAATTTCCATATATAATGCACTCGGCCTTTTCTGAATCCAGCACCCTGTGCGCCCTGACATTATACCGGCAGTCCAGTGTGAAAAAATTCCCGAAGCCCGCCTCGGTTCCGTATCGTATACCTCGAACTTTCACATCTTCGAGCCGCACTTCGAAGTCCTCTTTGTATTTCTGAACCAGTATCGCCTCGTGGCCGAGAGACCTGATTACCTTGACAAGCTCGGATAGCCAGACCTGGACCCCTCCAACAGCAACCTCGCCCGTCTTGTCAGCCAGAAACCTCTCAGCAACAATGCCTATTTTCATCTAATTTTTTCGCTGCAATTACTATCTGAATTAGAATTAGGGACCTGATACACATCATAGAGACGTTTTCTCAATTCATCCGCTCCCGACATCGCGCTTCTGGCGCAAATCTCCGCATACCTTCTTGTTTGCGCAACAACCTCTTCATATACTTCAGAAATCAATGTCACTTTATCAAGTAAGGCTTTAGGGTTGAAAGGAGCGTCCCAGAAACTCACAGAATCCCTCAGACCCTCCGCAATCAATCTGAGCTTCGGCTCGATCAAGACACCTATTGATGGAATTCCCAAACACGCCCCAACAACTATCCCGTGTGCCCTACTCGAAATAAACAAATCGAATTCGCCCAATTTCTCTACAAGCTCACTTATAACCATTTCGTCAGGGTCCCAGCAAAAACAGGGGATCTTACGCCTTCTTAGCTCCGCCAAAGCACCCATGTCACATCTTGGAGCAAGAGATATATATTCAGCTTCGAGACCTCTTGATTCAAGCTCCTTCACCGCGCTATGTAAGGGCGCCATAAAAGGGTTTTCTGCCATAAAGGGCCAATCACGGATTATGACGCCGATCTTCTTCAAATGAATCTTCTGCGAATACTCTGACTTCGTACTATCCCAAAGTCCTCGCGCATAGCACATGTCTGCAAACAAGCTCACCTTTTGCAATCCTGCCTTTTCACAGAAATCTTTGCTTAGAGAATCTCTCACACTTATCCAGTCACATCCTGCAAGTTTTGACTTCGCCTGCTGCTCAGCAGAATCGTTCCGAAACGGCCCGGCTCCGAGACTCACTCCGTACGTTTTCTCCGAATGAATCTGTTGGGCATAATTAACCCGATTCTTGGGAAAAAACTTGCTCAACAATAGTTCGGGCTTCTTTGCATAGAACTTGAGCGAATTAAGCTTTCTCGCGAAAAAACAGCTTTTTACCGGGCTTTCAGGCGCGAAAGAATAAAATTGCGTGCCACCTCCGTATAAAGCCAGTTCGAAGTTGTCTTCGAAGACATCGTGCCCCGCAGGAAAGAAGTTTACTTGCGGATACCACCTTCTCAAGTAGTCAAATTCGGTCCGGACAGTCCTGACATATATACATTCATCTTCCACGAAGTCCCGCAAGACTCCCAGCACGGACACCATCAGAATATCATCGCCAAAGTTTGTCGTTCCGTACGCACCTATTAATACCGTTTTCTTTGGCGCCATGAAACAAGGCCGCAATCGACTTAATTTAATCCGCAGTAATCAAACTTGGCAGGAAAATGCAACCTGCTTGCCCCACAAAATGCGCGAGAATATGAGGAATATTACAGGAACAATTACCAGCAGGCTTATGATTCTTACGGTCACAGTGACATCAGCCATAAATAAGACAACCTGAATAATCAGCAGGAACCAGATTATCAGGGCTTCCCACGAGAAAATCGTGCTTTTGGGCACCAGTTTCTTCATTGTATATAATGGAATAAATATTGCCGTGTTCGAGGCATAAGCGGCCACAAACGCCGACGCCAGACCCACCGCACCGTGAGACCTCCATAAATACGCAAGAAAAAGCAGCGTAGCCGCCCACGTCGAATTGCTCAGAAGCCCCCACCAAAGCATGCTTCTTGCAACAAGAACCCTCGCCAGGCCCTGCTTATACAGATTGATGCAGCTAAAGCACATTACAAGAACAAGCGCCATGTTTGCCTGAGAGCCCGTAAACTCTGCCCCGAAGATAAACCCCATTATCTCTGGGACTGTTATAAGCAGAAGCGCCGGCAGCAGTCCGGCCACCCACGAAATCAGTATGTTGCTTCTTTGAAAGAGCTCGCTCTTCGAGCCGTCCTTTGAGGCCAGCATAGGCAGCAGCGCCGTCCCGAAAGTCTGCCCGACCAGACCTATAAGCTGCTGAAACCTCGTAGCCGCAGAGAAGACACCCATCTCCGCGTACCCGTCCGGCGTGTTGACCAGTATCGCACGGGCCGCCCACATGACCGGACCGACCAGAACCGTACTGGCAAAAGCCGGCAGCGAGAATTTCCACAATACAGGTATATCTTCGGATAACCCTTTGACCGACAGCTTCAGCTTCGCTCTGGACATCTCATGACGCACAAAAAGACTCGACGCCAGCCACCCAAGACCATTACTAAAAGCATACCCGGCTATCGCCCCTCGCAGGCCCCAATAAACCGCCCCCACGACAACAAACACGAGTTGGAACACACCTTGTATCAATGCAGTCAACGCCACAGACCTGAATGCCTCCAGCCCCGCAAGTACACCTCTCTGGGCCCCGATAAGCGCGCCGAAAAACAGCATGAAACTGCCTATCTGAAGCTCCGCCTTTATCTCGGGAGCGTTCAAAGTGGCTGCGGAAAGATAACCGGCGCCGCCAAGCACTGCAAGAGTCATTATCGACCCGGAAATCAGCGCGACCATCCAGGCAAGAGTTATTATCCTTCCCGCTCTGGCTTTGTCGGTATCCCTGTATTCGGCCACGTGCTTGGTCGCCGTAAGGGCAAGGCCAAGCCCGGCGAATATGCTGAACATCCCCACCGTGCTGTGTATCATCCCAAGCTGGCCGTAAACCACCTTCCCCAGCAGCCGGGCCGCCACCACCGTGCCGACCATACCCAGTCCCTGCTGAATCACCGTGCTCACCATCACCCAGAACGTGCTGAACACGAACCTTGCCCGCAGCGAGCCGCTCGGAAGATGCCGCTTAACGGTATTCTTGATTCGCAGTATCATCATTTTGCAAAGAAACTCCGCAAGGCTTCGACAATCCTTTCACATGCACGCCCGTCCCCGTATGGATTGACCGCGTTTGCCATGCTCTCATATAAGTCCTTGTTGGTTATCAACTCGGATACCCCCTCCACAATGGCGTCGGCGTCGGCGCCCACGAGCCGCACGGTCCCCGCATCCACCGCCTCAGGCCGCTCGGTCGTGTCACGCATCACCAGTACAGGTTTTCCGAGGCTTGGCGCCTCCTCCTGAACACCGCCGGAATCCGTCAAAACTATGGTCGAACTGTCCAGAAGACGGACAAAAGGCAAATAGCCTAACGGCCGGATCAATCTTACGTTCTCCAGACCATCCAGCATCTTGTATACGGGCCTTTGAACGTTCGGATTAAGATGGACCGGATAAATAAAAGACGTGTCCCCGAATCGCTCCGCCAGTTTCCTGATGGCCCTGCATATATTCCTGAATCCCTCGCCGAAATTCTCTCTTCTGTGTCCTGTTATGGCGACTATCCTGCAATTTGACCTCAGGATTTCTTCGGGCACGCCCGGAATCTCCACATGCCTTTCACTGACTTTCCGCACCGCCATATGCAGCGCGTCGATAACTGTATTACCTGTCACAAAGATACGCTCGGGCTCGACATTCTCCCGCAGCAGGTTTTTCCTGGACGTCTCCGTCGGCGCAAAATGCAGGTCCGCCAGGCGCGTCGCGAAAACGCGGTTTATCTCTTCCGGATAAGGCGAGAACTTGTTCCATGTTCGCAGACCCGCCTCCACGTGCGCAACCGGTATCCTGTTATAAAAACTTGCCAATGCAGCCGCAAAAACAGTGGTCGTGTCTCCTTGCACGAAGACAATATCCGGCTGCTGTTCCTGTATATGCTCGTTGAGCCCTTCAACAGCACAGCAGGTCAAGGACGTCAGAGTCTGCTCAGGCCGCATCAGTTCCAGATCGCGGTCGGGCACGATGTCAAAAACTTCGAGGACCTGATAAAGCATTTCATTATGCTGACCCGTCACGCATACGCCGACATCATATTCGGCGCATCCCTTCAGCTTGAGAATAAGGGGACCGAGCTTTATCGCCTCGGGTCTGGTTCCGAATATAACTGAAATCTTACGCATTTACTAAGCGCCCCCAGGGTATTCGTGCAGCACAAGCACCAAAATTCACAGAGGTTCTCTCAGCTATTTGCTCTTATCATTCGAGCCTATGTAACCCTTCTTCTCCAAATGCAGAATCACCTGCTGCACGCACTCGACTGGTGACATGTCCGTCGTGTCTATCCTTAGCTCTGCGTCCGCTGGCTCCTCGTACGGGTCGGATACGCCCGTAAACTCCTTGACCACGCCGGCGCGGGCCTTGGCGTAAAGCCCCTTGCGGTCACGCTGTTCGCAGACTTCAACAGGCGTCGCCACGTGGACCAGCACAAAGCCGCCGTGCGACTCGACCAACCGCCTCACCTGCCTGCGAACCTCATCGTACGGCGCAATCGGCGCACAAATCGCAATCCCGCCGTTCTTGGTTATCTCCGATGCCACGAAACCGATTCGGCTGATATTCAGGTCCCGATGCTCCTTCGAGAAAGTAAGCTCCGAAGAAAGGTTCTTCCGCACAAGGTCCCCGTCGAGCAGCGTGACCGGCCTGTCGCCCATCTCAAGCAGCCGAACCATCAGCACGTTCGCCAGAGTGCTCTTGCCGCTACTTGGAAGACCCGTGAAGAAAACCGTAAAACCCTGCCTGCCGCGCGGCGGATAACTGCGCCGAAGCTCCTCGACAACCTCCGGAAAAGAAAACCACGACGGAATCTCTCGCCCATTGGCAAGCCGCTCGCGAAGTTCCGTCCCGGAAAGCGTTTTTACCTTCGCACCTTTCGGCGCTTCGTCCTGGCCCACATACTTGTCCGAATCCTCCAGATAAACCATCATCTTGAACGGTACCATCTTAATGCCCAGTTCCCCCTCGTAGCTGGTCAGAAGCTCCTGCGCCTCGTAAGGGCCATAAAACGGCTTGCCCTCAGAGTCGCTGCCCGGCCCTGCGTGGTCCCTGCCGATGATAATATGGCTGCATCCGTAGTTCTTGCGAATTATAGCATGCCACATCGCCTCACGGGGCCCGCCCATACGCATCGCAAGAGGAAGAAGCGAAAGCATCACCGTGTTCTTCGGGTAATGCCTGACGATCTTCTGATAGCAGCGCACACGCGTGTAATGGTCGACATCGCCCGGCTTGGTCATACCCACAACCGGATGTATCAACAGGTTCGCCTCCAGTTCCTTTGCCGCACGCAGCGTAATCTCCTGATGCGCCCGGTGCATGGGGTTGCGTGTCTGAAAGACCACCACGTCCCGCCACCCCGACGCCGCAAATCGCTCCCGAAGCTGCCGGGGCGTCAGACGCAGTTCGACAAAATCGTAATGATTCGGAAGCTGCACACACTCGATGGGCCCTCCGATGCACCATGTATTCGTATTGTTGTTCAGATAGGCCACGCCCGGATGCTCATGATGATTCCCGCCAAATACCTGCTCGGCTTCTGCCGTCAGATCAGGCTGCCAGATATCCTCAACTTCCAGAGCGGCAAGCATAATACCTTCTGCATCCCTCAACGCCAGCCTCGAGCCGGCCTCAAGACTCTTTGCTAAATCCTCGGAAACATCAAGCGTTACCGGAACCGGCCATAGCCTCCCGTCAGCCAGCCGCATATTTTCACACACGCTCTCGTAGTCGGCACGACAAAGGAACCCGCGAAGCGGCGAAAAACCGCCGTTTGCAAGAAGCTCCAGATCGCAAATCTGCCGAGGAGTAAGGTCCCAGGAGGGCCACTCACGTGAAAGCGACTTCAGCTCCGCGGCCCTGTCCCGGCCAACAACCAGTTCTACAAGCGAGCCGCCGTGCGGCTCAACAAAATTCGAACACATTTGGATTCCTCCCTGGATCAAAATTTCGCATCCTGTTGATGAATTATCGAGCAGACCGTCTCGTACGCCGCACTGCTGGCCGCGACGACACCTTCCAAAACGGTATCTGCCCGGTTGAAGACAAACGCTTCGCCCCCGGGACGCCCCACCCTGCCCCCCGACTCGCGGACAAGCAGAACACCGGCCGCGATGTCCCATTCGTTCTTAGGCGTCAGACTGAATACCGAATCGGACATCCCAGCCGTCAGCCTCGCAAGCTTGTATGCAATCGAACCACAGGGCCGGATCTCAAACAAAGACTCGAACTCCACGAAACGACCCTTTTCGATGTCCGAACGGCTGGCCTCGACCACCACATGACCTGCAAAAGGATGATCGCAGTTGACCACCTCACCATTCAGCTTCGCACCACCGCCGCGGACCGCCTCGAATAATTCATCCGTCGACGGATTGCAGACCACCCCCAGGACTACTTCACCTCGCTCAACAAGTGCCACTGAGACCGCAAACTCCGGTATCCCCATTACAAACTCGCGCGTCCCGTCGATCGGATCGACTATCCACACCCGCTCGCACTCGAGCCGCCCACGATCATCGCGTGTCTCCTCCGACAGCCACCCATATTCGCCAAACTCACCCATAAGGGCCTCTTTCAAGATTCTGTTGGCCTCGAGGTCCGCAGCCGTAAACGGGCTCTTGTCGGCCTTGTAATCCGCCTCGAAACCCCCACCGGAGATTCGCAGGATCGCCCCAGCCGCCTCGAAAACACACGATTTCACTGTATCCAGTTCACGCTCCAACGACATGTAATTGCTTCCTGCTCAGTAAGTCACCGGCTCAATTCGAAAGGCCAGAACTGTGGAACAAGTATCGTCGCCCAGATCAAAAGAAGTATATTCAGCGGAAGTCCCACGCGAACAAAGTCCGTGACCTTGTATCCGCCCGGACCATAGACCATAAGATTCGTTTGATAACCCAGCGGGCTTATAAAGCTCGCCGATGCCGCGAACGCCACCGTCATCACAAAAGGACGCGCACTTGCCCCTGTCTGTCCCGCCGCCGCCATCGCAAAAGGAAAAACAAGAGCCGCAGCGGCGTTATTCGTAACCACCGCCGTGAACAGACTCGTCATCACATAGACACCTGCCAGAACCGCATAAGGTCCACCCGAATCGCTAAGCTCTACCAGCCCACCGGCCACGAATCCGGCAAATCCCGAGTTAACAAGCGCCTTTGCCAGGCCAAGCGCCGCTGCAATCGCGATCAGCGTCTGCCAGTTGACGCTCCGCCGCGCGTCCGCTACCGATATACAACGCGTCCCAACCATCAGCGCCGCCACTAACAATGCAGTCGTTACCGTCTTCATCGCGCCGCTGGTCAGCAACAGCACGAGTATACAAAGCAAAATCAAAGACCATATCGCCTTTTCGTATCGAACCGGATGGGAGTCCTCCACCCCCCCGATGAGAAGAAAGTGCGGGTTGTTACGGTTCGCACGCCTGAAATGGGCCCCGGCGCGAAGCAGAAGCGTGTCACCGGGCCGCAGAACGGTGTCCCCCACCTTGCCCGTCAAACGCTCGCCACCCCGGTGAACAGCCAGAACCGCCGCGTTATACAATGCTCGAAAATCCGCGTCCCTTATCGTCTCGCCGACACTCGGACACGTCGGGGAAACCACCGCCTCACAAAGCAATTCTTCTCTTCGGGCGCCGGAATCAACGCTGTACCCCGCTTCACTGACGGAAACAAGGCCGGGAACCTTTTCCAGGTCCACAATCGTACCCACTACGCCCGTAAATGTCAGAACGTCCTTGCCCCGCAGCAGATAGTCCGGCGACACCGGCGATACGGTATGGCCTTCACGCGTCAGCTCAATCAAAAACAGGCCGGGCAGATGGCGAAGCCCTGCCTGCTCGATCGTCCGGCCAACAAGCCGACAATCCGGCTCAACCATCAGGTTCACCAGATACTCGCGAGGCGCGCTGGTTATCTCCTCCATTGGGTCCCGTCGATGCGGCAGAAGCCGCCGGCCTATGAACAGAACGTACAGCACACCGATGATTGCATAAGGCAGGCCCACACGTCCCAGTTCGAAGAAACCCATCGGCCTCAATCCCGTCTCCTCCATAAGGCCGTTAACAACAATGTTCGTGCTTGTACCGATTAGAGTGCAAGTCCCACCGAATATGCACAGATAAGACAAAGGAATCAGAAGCCGCGAAGGCGCCACGCGGTGCTTCCGGCACCAGTCCGTAACCACCGGTATGAACATCGCAACTATCGGCGTATTGTTCAAAAACGCACTCATCCCCGGCAGCACTATCGCCATCCTGACAAGAAGACCCCGCTCAGAATTCGAACGACCGAAAAGCCACTGCCCGACGTAATTTATTGCCCCTGTCTGGCGCAAAGCCGCCGCCACCACGTAAAGCGAGCCCACCGTCAGAACCGCCGGATTTGAAAAACCCGAAAGCGCCTCTTCAGGCGACACAATTCCCGCCACCGTAACAACCACAAGTCCGCCCAACAGCAGTGCATCGGGCGGCAGGTTCAAAATCAGCCCGGCAATTATCAAGCCGAGAACAAAAAAACAAAGAACGGCTTCCCAGCCCATTCCGTCTTCCTCAAACCCTGTTTCTGAATAACCTGGCGGCCCGCCCGCCCTCATCCACCGGTCTCTTTGCGATGCCGCATGTACCACTCGATAGTCGACTTCAGCCCCTTCTCGAACGATGTTCTTGCTTCAAAGCCGAAGTATTCCTTCGCCCTCGAAACATCCAGACGCCGCCAAGGCTGACCGTCAGGCTTCGAACCGTCCCATCGAATCTCGCCCGCAAAGCCCGTCAGAGTAGCTATCTTTTCCACAAGGGCCTTTATCGTTATCTCAAAACCGGCGCCGATATTGACCGCTTCAGCCCCATTGTAATGCTCCGTCGCCAGCAGAATACCCTCAGCCGCATCGGCTACGTAAATAAACTCACGGCTCGCCCGCCCGGTCCCCCAGCATTCGATATAATCGGCGCCGATCTCGATCGCATCCACGCACTTCTTTATCAACGCCGGTATCACATGGCTGCTCGCAGGATCGAAATTGTCGCCCGGCCCGTAAAGATTCACCGGCAAGAGAAATATCGAATTGAAACCGTACTCCTGCCGATAAGCCTGAGACTGAACCAGAAGCATCTTCTTCGCCAGACCATAAGGCGCATTCGTCTCTTCGGGATAACCGTTCCATATATCGTCTTCCCTGAACGGCACCGGCGTAAATTTCGGATACGCACAGACCGTCCCGATTGCCACGAACTTCTCGATACTCCTGAGCCGGCCCTGCTCTATCAGTTGAACGCCCATCATCAGATTTTTATAGAAAAACTCTCCCGGATGCGCCCGATTGGCGCCGATGCCCCCGACAACAGCTGCCAGATGAATGACAATGTCCGGTTTCATACTTTCGTACATCCGGACTATGTCCTCGATCTTTACAAGGTCATACTCCTCAATCCTGGGTGCCAGAATGTTCCTGCAGCCGCGGTTATTCAGGCCCTCCACAACATAGCGGCCCAAAAAACCCGCCCCACCCGTAACAACAATCCGTTTGTCCTCGAAAAAGTTGTGCATTAGTCAATAGCCGCCGACTAATTTTATTTTCCATGCTCACTGATGATCTTCTCATGCTCAGCGATTTTCATATCGTGTTCCACCATCATCCTGGCAAGGTCCTTGAACATCACCCTGGGCGCCCAACCGAGCCGGCTCCTGGCTTTGCTCGCGTCGCCCTGCAGAACGTCGACTTCGGTGGGCCTGAAATATCGCGGGTCGATCTCCACGTAATTGTGCCAGTCCAGTTCCAGACAGCCAAAGACCTCGTCGAGAAATTCCCGAACCGAGTGCGTCCGGCCGGTCGCCACCACGTAATCGTCGGCCTCATCCTGCTGGAGCATCCGCCACATCGCCTCTACGTAATCACCCGCAAATCCCCAGTCGCGCCGGGCGTCGAGGTTGCCCAGGTACAGCTTGTCCTGCAGCCCTGACTTGATTCGCGTCGCAGCCCGCGTAATCTTTCGCGTTACGAACGTCTCGCCGCGCCTTGGCGATTCATGGTTGAACAGTATCCCGTTGCACGCAAACAAATCGTAAGCTTCCCTGTAGTTCACGGTTTGCCAGAAACCGTAGACCTTGGCGCAGCCGTACGGGCTACGCGGGTAAAACGGCGTCTTCTCGGTCTGCGGGGTCTCGACAGCCTTGCCGTACATCTCGCTGCTCGACGCCTGATAGAACTTCGCCGGCTTCTTCATCGTGCGAATTGCCTCGAGAAGCCGCAGCGTCCCAAGCCCGTCCGTGTCGGCCGTGTAAATAGGCGCATCGAAGCTTACACGAACGTGGCTTTGGGCGCCGAGGTTATAAACCTCGTCCGGCTGTATATTATGAACAATTGTCGCCAGATTGTTGCCGTCTGTCAAATCACCGTAAACCAACTTCAGAGCGGGTTGCTCGTGCGGGTCTTTGTACAAATGGTCGATCCTGCCTGTATGAAACGACGAGCTTCGCCTGATAATCCCCCAAACATGATAACCTTGCTTCAACAGAAGCTCAACAAGATACGAACCATCCTGACCGGTAATCCCGGTTATCAAAGCCTTCTTCATACGATTCTCCCCGAAAACACGGTCTTGCCGCTATTCCGAAATCGCCGATTTGTAGAACCGCTCACGCTCTTTGAGCTTATTATCAAGCACGTGCGCAGAAACAAGCTCAACAGCCCCGTTCAGGTACAGTACCGCATAACCGCGCGGAAGAAATCGAAGCCGCGATGTCGGGGCGTGAGCAAGGACCGTATCAGGGCCCGACTCATCCAGAATCTGCCTCGTGTCGTAATCAACGCCCTTCAGTGACAGCTTCTTGCCCCCGTACTCAAATTCCTGGAGTGTCTCACGACCGGGAAGACGATTGTTCCGCGCGCGATATTCCTTAACATGACGCCCTATCCGGCTCATCTTCCGAACGCACAGGTTCTCCCGCAGCATATCGTGGACCATCACCGTCAGCAGAAGAAGCGGAACAACGAAAAAGATCCCCAGAATGATCAGCCTTCGCATCAGACTACTCGACCGCGCATGTTCCGTACCACTTTCGTTCTTGGCCCCTGCCCGGCCGCTCTGGCCCCGTCTTTCTGACCCGGTATTGTTTGGGCACATAGTCACGCTCCCGCTTAAGGACTGTTCGAGAAACCATATCTTCTTCTGTTTCCCACTTCACCCGTCAGATGCCAAAAACCCATTATATCGCCTCCACCAAATCCGTACAGACTCCGTCCCCCTCGGATGCACTCGTCCGCTGATTTCCCGAAATACAATCCCTGTTTCGCTGTTGAACCCTACTCCACGGGCAAAAATGAAGTAATCAGAAGCAGATTATACACGCCGTAAGTTGAAATTACAACTTCGCTTACGTTTATATCGGTCAAATTGTTTAGCACGTTTCGCACCTTGCCGACAATTTACGCCGCTGCTGTTCGCAGAACCGTCTTATAACATGTCAGACTTCTGCAGGCTTACCGTCTAAACGCCAGCTACGGCCGGCCACTCGCCGCTGAAGCCTCGAATATCTCGAACTTCTTCAACCCGCTTGAATGAAGGCAATACTGAGCAAGCGTGTAAAGAGTCTGGAATCCATACTTCGTGCTCCGCACAAAATTGATGCTCGATGCCTCCTTGAAGTACCGGCACGGAACGGGGGCATCGGCTATTCGAAAACCGAAGTAAGTCGCCTGCGCAAGAAACTGTGAATCAAACACAAAATCGTCCGAGTTCTTGTGATAAGGTATTCTCTCTAATACCTCGCGGGTATAGCAGCGAAAACCACTGTGAAAATCTCCGAGGTTTTGCCCGAGAACCAGGTTTTCCACAGTAGTCAGAAAGCGATTGCTGATGTATTTATAGATCGGCATCCCTGATGCGAGAGTCTCGCGCCTCGTTCGGATTCGGCTTCCAACCATCACCTGGCACAGGCCGGTCTCCATAAATCCGATAAAGTGCGGTATCAGGCGGCCGTCATACTGGTAATCCGGGTGCAGCATCACAATCACGTCCGCACCATGATCCAGCGCAATATCGTAACAGCTCTTCTGATTCGCACCGTAGCCCCGATTGACCTCGTGCCGAATAACCGTTATCCCTGATGACTCGGCTATCTCTACCGTCTTATCGGTGCTGCAGTCGTCGACAAGAATGATCTCAAAAAAGCAATCGCGGGGAATATCCGCAATCGTCGCCTTGAGGGTGCTCGCAGCGTTATAGGCGGGCATCACAATAATCGGCTTTTCAAACTTGACCGCCGAAACCGAATGTCCAAAACCATTGTGTCCCGAATGCCGTTCGTTCATCACCAATCATGAGAAAATTATCGGCATGGCACCGGCTGCAAAGCACGAGCCTGCCGGCAAGAGAACCACCCTTCTGTCCCCTGCCGTTGTGGCGGTGACAACCTTTCCCAGCAGTGTAATTCCTGATTTGCTTTGTTACAGAATATTATTTACGCGCGCGTCTTCCGAGAAATAAGCTATCGTTTTTTTCAGGCCCTCTTCCAGCGGGACCTTCGGTTCCCATCCCAACTGTTTCTTCGCCGGTTCCACAACCGGCTGTCTTCGACGGGGATCGTCTTCGGGCAAACGTGCATGAACAATCTGCGACTTCGACTGCTGAAGGTCTATCACTTTGCGCGCAAGTGTGAGCCGAGAAATCCCGCGCCGCCTGTCACAAGAATTCGCTTGCTGCAACCGTAGTTCTTTATGTCAACTCCCCTCTTCACAATCGCATAGGAACGCAAAAACAGATGCCGGTGATTATTCAAACCTGCTTAATCAATCTGTTGCTTCCACTAACCGGGTGACAACACGTTGCGCCGAGGCCGCTCTGAATGCTACGTCGCTGAGCCTAAAGCGGAATTCAACCATGCGGGTATGGGGCGCCGGGACCGACCGATGCAGTGATATTCGATTCCCTGCTTTTTCACATAGCCCGGGTCGTAAAGGTTTCGACCGTCAAATATCACGGGACGATTCAGCCTCTCTACTATCTGCTCGAAATCCGGCGTCCGGAATTCCTGCCAGTCCGTAAGAACCACAAGTGCATCCGCTCCGTCCAATATGCCGTAGCTTTCCCCCGACACCTCTATTTGTTCGCCGAAATGCTCTTTCGCACCGGCTGTTGCCTCCGGGTCATAGGCTCTTACCTTGATTTGCGCCTCCAGCAGCTTCTCAATACAGCGAACCGCGGGCGATTCACGGGTATCGTCGGTTCGCGCCTTAAAAGCCAGACCCCAGACAGCCGCCGTCGTCTGCCTCACTCGGTCGCCGAAATAATCCACTATTTGCTGAGAAAACCGGTCCTGCTGACGAAGATTCACCTTCTGAACCGCCTCAATGATGTCCATCGGGCAGTCATGCAATTTCCCCGTATGTATCAACGCGCGCACGTCCTTGGGAAAACAACTGCCTCCATAGCCCACCCCGGGAAACAAAAACGCGTTGCCGATTCTCGAATCGCTCCCTATACCCGTGCGCACCAGTTCGATGTCGGCCCCCACTTTCTCACACAACACGCTCATCTCGTTCATAAATGATATCCGCGTCGCAAGCATCGAATTCGCCGCATACTTCGTCAGCTCCGCACTCGATGCATCCATGAATATCATCCGGCTGCGCTTCCGCATAAACGGACCGTAAAGCTGCTTCATAATCTCCATCACTGCCGGGTTTGTCGTCCCTATAATGACACGATCAGGCTTGATGAAATCTTCAACCGCCGAACCCTCTTTGAGAAACTCCGGGTTGCTCACATAATCGAACGGAAGCTCCGTCTTCGATTTCATAAGTTCTACTACCTTTTCTCCTGTCCCCACAGGTACGGTGCTTTTTGTGACGATAATCCGGTAGCCGTCCATCAACTCGGCGATACGACCGGCAACCTCCAGAAGCGCCGATATGTCCGCAGAACCGTCCTCGGCGCTCGGAGTTCCCACCGCAAGAAATATCACAAGCGAATCCCCGACACCTTCGGCAAGCTCTGTCGTGAATTTCAATCTGCCCGCCTGCTCGTTGTGCTTGACTATTTCTGCAAGACCCGGTTCATAAATCGGAATTACGCCCTCTTTGAGACCGTTGATTTTTCCTTCGTCTTTATCAACGCAGATTACGTGATTGCCGCCTTCGGCAAGACATCCAGCCGCAACCAGACCTACGTAACCCGTTCCGACAACCGTCACCTTCATCTTGGGCCATCCCTTTCAATTTTAGTTTAACATCCCTCTTGTTATATCGGCTCGATTATTGGGCGGCTTTTGACACGTTTAGACTCTTCCTGCGCCCTTTGAATAAAATGAAGTCCCTCTCGAAATCGTAGTTCTCGAGCAGAAATTTTGGACAGTACCCCCTCGCCGGTGAGACAACATAGATGGGACGCCCTGACTTTTCGACCACTTCCAGCCCGTAGTCCTTCAGGTTATTGATACGCCCGTGTTTGGAGACTATCGTCACGTCCTGACGCCTTCCGTTTATCTCGTGAGCGAAAAGCAGCGGATAAAGGGTCGTCCCGTCAGCATATACTATCGCATTACGGTCTACGCTATCGAATACGTCGTTGGCGAAGTCTTCAGCCCCCCTGTATCTCGTCTTCCAGGGTTGAAGAAAATATGTGTAGTCATTCCGATGCGGTATCTCCCGCCCACGCTGCAGCATCGCACGCCTTTGCGCCAGCGCAGGTACGACTATGTACGCCGCCATCGGAAAAAAACAGAACAACCACACTAAACGCGAAACAAATCTGCGATTCGTTCGCTCAAGCAGAATATGAGCACCCAGACCGATCAAAATCGCCGTCAGGCAGTAGAAAGGCATAAAGAAAACAAACCTGTCCGGAACCGTATAACGAAAAGCAAACACAAAAAACAGCACCAGCATCCCAAGGAAAATATTCCTGAAAGACCGGCTTGGCGCCCTCTTCAACAGTACGACACACCCTGCCAGGAAAAGCAGTACATTCGGCGTGGGAAAGTTCAGAACAGCAAACATAAAGTTCTCCAACACTATCAATTTGTTCAGCCTCGTGTTCAGAACCGTGCTTTGCCAGCCGTCGCCGAAGACCGCCGACGCCAGAACCGCACTCACACCACCGCCCTCGAAAATGTTGCGCACTATCAGGTATTCGTAAGGCGCCGCCCCGACAACCCATAACAAAATTATTAGCCCCAACTGCCGAAACCTCACCCGCTTGCTTACCAGCAGAACAAACGCCAGCAGACCGTAGCAGCCCAGGGGTATTATGCCCCACATGTGGTTCGCAATGGAAAGCCCGTTGAAAAGTCCCACAAGATAAAGATAACCAACACGCCCGGTTTGGAAATACTTGAACAGGAATATCAACTCAGCCGTGAAAAGAGCAATATAAAGCGTATAGACCTCGGCTATCGATGCGTGCAGCCACACCGTGTGCGAAAGCGCCAGTGTCACTGCTGATACAGCCGCAGGCATATTCCTGCCCACCCACAGCCGAACCAGCAAAAACACGTTCGCCACTGCAAACGCCGCCGACACTGCCGATATCAGATTGATTCGGTGCCCGAAACTGCTTATAGGAATATATTTCGCCGCTATGCCGATCATGTGATACAGGGGATGTGAAAGCGCAAGACCCAGGTTGCCTTCAATGTCGTTGTGCCATATCCGGTACTGAAACAGTCCGCTGTCCTGCCACAGAATCCCGGGCGCACAACTGCCGAAATAAAGCACCAGAGCACAGACCAGCACCCAAACGTACCAGCGCATTGCCTCGTGTCTCGGCAATACTTCGGATTGACAGGCGATATCCGCTATTGAGACTGTCCTTTCAATGGATGTCTCCAACATAAAGCCGCCGCTGCCTCCTCACTGCACGCCCGAACAAGACCAGTCAAGCTTGTATATCTCCACCGGGCCGAAATAAGAGTCCCGAAACTCATCCACCTTTGTCCCGAACCGCTTGCATACCTGATCCATCGTGGAACTACCCAAATCTGGCATCTTCATCGGAGGTTCCGCAATACCGTAACTCCTGTGCAATGACCACGCCGTCCGAACCGCGTAATCAAACTTGTGTTTGCCAACCATCTCGATCGTTTGGCGCCACGGTATTACGCTGAAATCCATCGGGTACGGTCCGTAACGATAGTGCTTGTGACCTATCCAGAATACCTCAAAGGCGTAAACACGGTCCTCTTCATCCACTACTGACGCCACACGCTCCGTCACCTTCGTGAAATCCGCCCCTCTCAGCCGATAAAACAATATCGAAATACCTGCAGCGCATATCAAAGCATACACGATAACAATGCATGAGCCGCAACAGAGCCTGACAATGCGCCACCTTTGAAACGGCACGCCGACGCCTGTCGCCAGCCGCCAGACAAGACGAACCATAAGAACGCTGAGAAAAGGCACAAGCGCCGCCAGATACCTGCCCGCCGTGTTGCTCGAAGCAAACGCAAGCGCCGCCGAATACAAAATAACTATCGTGGCGACAGCCTTGTCTTCGCGACTCGAACGATACCATCCCAGAAACACCGACATTAATATAATCAACCCAAGCGGTCCGCCCTTAGGCCACTGCAAAAAATGTTTCCACCGGCCGATTTCTCCCGCCACAGCCCCCGCACGGGCGCCGGTTCCACTGTGCATCTGCTCAAAAAAATGTACGCCGGGGTCCTGAACTGACCGAAGCACATATACCAAATAAGGCAAAATGGTCACCGCAAAACCCACCGCCGCCCAAAGAACTAAACGCCGAGAACCGCGAGTCCCCAGCCACACGAGAAAAGCCGTGGCGATCACAAAGCTCAGGATGAACCCTGACGGGTGGGCAAGCCCCGACAGACAACCTGACACTCCTGCCAGTACCGCCATTCGAACCGACTTGTGCTCGAGCGAATAAACCGCGCACCAAAGTGCCAAAAGCGCCAGTGCCGTATAGTAAATCTCCGGTCGAGCACGCCGACTGACCTCGAAGAACCACGGATGCGCCACAGTCGCAGCCGCCATCCAGAGCGCCTGCTTTTCTCCGAACCACCGCCGCATCACTCCCCAGAGACTCACCACAGCCAGCACCCCAAAAAACACAGAACCCACGCGACTGTTGAAAATGCTGTAGTCGGCAACCTTGAAAATCGCCGCGCACACCAAAGGCACCACAACCCTTGGCTGAATAAAGTGGATGTCCATGCCCCCAAAACCCTCTATGAATGGATGCCGCAGCGAACCCTCTTGCGCCAGATTGTAGCCTAAAGACGCGTCCCACGCTTCGTCTCCGTAAATCCGAGGCACTGTCTTAAGATACGCCAGCCCCAGACCCACCTGAACCACTACAAGTATGATCAAGTATCGCTTCCCGGCCGACATTTTCCCCGCTGAGAACTTTTCTTCGGACATACTCGGTTTCTTTTCATCGGCGCCCAAATCCCTCCAAACGCCGATTTGCTCAAAACTGTGACGTGAATATTTCTCCGGATTACCTTCCCGCCCCTTCGTCACGCTTCTGTCTAAAGCCGCTTTGCCAGGACTTTCACATACTCGCGCAGCTCCTCGACCATATCCCGCCGCTTCAGCGCAAACTCGATATTCGTCCGGATAAAGCCTTCCTTGCTGCCAATGTCACACCGCCTCCCCTCCAGCCGAAGACCGTACATCGCACGCTCCCGAACCATCATACGCATCGCGTCGGTCAGTTGGATTTCATCACCCGTCCCCGCCTCCGTTCGACCTAAATACCCGAAAATATCCGGTGTAAACACGTAACGACCCGCAATTACAAGGTTCGACGGCGCCTCCTCCACACGAGGCTTTTCCACAAAATCGTTCACCCTGTAAACCCCCGGTTCTATCTCTTCACCGTCAATCACGCCGTACCTCGTCACACGACTCGGCTCGACCTCCTCCAATAAAGCTACCGGACCGCGATAACGCTCGAAAACCTCCTTGAGCTGCAATGCCGCCGGCTTTTCCGCATCCATCAGCGTGTCGCCAAGCAGCACCAGAAAAGGCTCGTCCTTGACGTGGTGTCGGGCACAGTAAACCGCGTCCCCAAGACCCCGCATCTCCTTCTGCCACACAAAATGAATATCCGCCAGCTCCGATATCCGACGCATCGCCTTAAGCTCTTCGTCCCTGCCCTTGCTCTGCAACTGGGCCTCAAGTTGAAAGCTCCTGTCGAAGTGCTCTTCGATGGCGCGCTTGCCTTTGCCGATCACCATCAGAATATCCGTTATACCCGCCGCCGCCGCCTCCTCAACAACGTACTGTATCACGGGAGTATCGACTATCGGAAGCATCTCCTTCGGCTGAGACTTCGTCGCCGGTAAAAAACGAGTCCCGAATCCCGCAGCCGGTATCACCGCTTTTTCTATCATGCCTTCATCCTTTGCGAACCGACCGCTATCCTCGGTTTGATTACCTTCACCTTGTGATGCTCCAGCTTTTTCTTCAGGTTCCTGAACATCTGCTCATCCTTGTAAAGACCCACTATCGCACCCCCGGAACCCGTAAACTTCGCGCTCGCTCCCACCGAACGTGCGTCCTCAACCAACTGAAGGTTGCCCGCACTTATGCGATAAATCCTGCTGCGCCGGTCGAAATTGGCGTCCAGAAGCTCGTTCATCTTTTCAAAGTCCCCTTCCACAAGACAACTCTTTACCTTGTCCGTCAGCGAGGCCCAGAAATGCATCGCACGCAACACCGTCTGCTCGCCACGCTCGAATCTCTCGCGTATATTGTTGTGGAAAACTTCCGTCCGCTCCGATAAATCACTCCGGTAAGCTATGTAAAGAGGAGGCAGTAAATTCACATCAAGCTCTTCATACCTGCCGTGTCCCTGTCTTTCCATCAATGACCTGTCGAAGTCCATATACACAAGGCCCTCATAAACCTGAATCACCCTGTCCTGAAGCCCCGCAGGAATGTGAAGCTCATCGCTCTCAGCCGAGAGCACAAGGCTCGCCTGCATCGGACGCGGGATACTTATCCCGTAGAACGTCATCAGAGCCCGAAGACACGCCGTGATTATCGCGCTCGAACCGGCAAGACCAACCCCGTGTGGTATGTTCGACTTGTAGCGTATCGTGAAATTCTTGTCGTTCAGCTCGATCTCGTGCGCGCGGCAGTAATCGTAAAATCGCTTCACTGTCGCCTTCAACAACCGTACGCCCCCGTAATAACCGTGCATCTCAACGTCCTGCACAAGCTCATGTATACTGGAAAACACCGACTGGTCCTTCGCGCTCGGGAGTATCATCAGCTCGGGACTCTCATACAGTGTCACCTGGGCGCTGAAATTGCTGAACGCAAATGACATCGTCTTGCCGAAGTAACCGTCCGATGGATTACCGACAAGACCGGCCCGGGGATAAGACCTCGCCCGTATTATCATAACAGCCTCTAAACCTTTTTTATCTGCCGACGCCCTGCAAAATCCCGGCTCCGAATCCCAAAAATTCCATCGCAGCCGATTATATAATACCTGCTCTCGTTACGCCAGCAATACCACCCCTCGCCGAGCAGCAATTCAACATGCCCCCTCCCCTATTGGTGTTTCCCGAAGCTCTCAATAATAATCCCAAGCGCCTCGGTCAGGTTCGTCCGCGGCTCCCACCCGATCATCTTCCTTATCCGCTCGATATTCGGCACTCGCCGCATCATGTCCTCGATCGCCCTGCCGTAAGCCTCTTCGTAAGAAACAAACTCCTTCCTGCTGCTGCTGCCCGTCATTTCTATCACCTTGTCAGCCAGATGCTCAATGCTGATTTCCTCCGTCGAGCCGATGTTATAAACTTGACCCGACGCCTTTTCGCATTTCATCAGACCCACCACCGCATCCACAATGTCACCCACATGCCCGAAGCAGCGCCTCTGACCGCCCGTGCCGTATATCAGAACCGGCTCATTATTCAACGCCCACTCCACAAATCGCGGCGCCACCATCCCGTAACGACCCGTCTGACGCGGACCGATCGTATTGAAAAACCGCGCGATTATAACCTCCAGACCATGCTGCTGATGGAACGCCAGCCCCAGAAATTCATCTATCGCCTTGCTGCACGCATAAGACCAGCGTGACAGCCGAGTGCTCCCCAGAACAATATCGTCGTCTTCACTGAAAGGAACAGACTCGTTCTTGCCGTAAACCTCGCTGCTCGATGCTATCAGAATCCTCCTGCCGAACTCGTTCGCCGCCTCCAGAACAGACTCGGTGCCGCCGATGTTGGTCTCTATCGTCCGAACCGGCTCCTGAGCTATCAGGTTTACACCCACCGCAGCCGCCAAATGATATACCACGTCGCAGCGCTGAACCAGCTCCATCATCAGGCTGGTGTCACTGATGTCGCCCTCGACGAACTCAAAGCCTCGCGAATTTCCGAAGCCTTCGATATTCGCCGGACTGCCCGTGCTCAGGTTGTCAACCACCGTTACTCCCTCCCCGTCGTCCAGCAGCCGCTCGGCAAGATGTGAACCGATAAATCCCGCCCCGCCAGTAATCAAAGCTCTCATCATGTATCCGTCAGAAAGTGAAAAATCCTTCGGCTAAAAAGACCAAATCCGCACAGACTCCGTCCCCGTCGGCTGCGCCAAAACACGATGCACCCTAACCGGTGTATCCAAATTATATTTCTAATACTTTCCTGACAGCGCCTAATACCAACGCCCGGAGAGTTCCGGCGTGCCCGCCTCTCCGTTCTTTGGTCGCCATAGATGCTGTTACCTGTTTAAACTCAAATGCATTATACTACGAAAAAGCCAACAAAATCAGTTCCAATTTACTCTCTGCGGCATTTTTCTCACATTTTCGTACTTTGAGCATCGCCACGATTCGACCATATCTTTAGCAACCCGCTTACATCACGGAGCCGCAAAACCATTGCGATTTCTTGCGTCAAAAAGTCCTATAATAACAATTTGATTCAATATGTGCGCCTTTTGGAATAACGATTCACGATATGACCCCGTTTACCCCTCGTTTGCCCCGGCCTCTGTTGGGCCAATGAGCAAGGATTAATTCCAATTGGTATAAGTTTGTTATCGCCGCTCCTGTCCGACCGCGCCTGCGTATGCTGTCGAACAGCCGGCAGAATGAAAAAAGACCAGCGGATACGAGTCAAAGAAAAGGACGAATTCTCCTGCCCACAATCTGCTCTTATCGGCCCTGCGGCCGTCCCACCTCAATCGCCGCTTTCCACCGGCCCGTAATACGAGCAATAAGTCCTGTCCGTCTCTCGAACCGTAATGCAGTGCAGCTTCGCAGCCCCGAATTTACCGGCGACCCTCTCCCACGCAAAAACCGCAATGTTTTCGATTGTCGGATTTGTCTTCTCGAACGGAGCTACCTCGGCGTTGAGGTTCTTGTGGTCCAGAAGCTCTATAAGCTCGTCGTTCACCGCCTTCTCGAACACGCCAACACTGAAAACATCCGCTTCAGCCGGCACCTCGACCGTCACCTCCAAAACGTAGTTGTGCCCGTGTCCCGCAGGATTGGCGCATTTGCCGAACACCTCGAAGTTCCGCTCCGCCGAAAAATCGTCGTTCCACAGCTTATGCGTCGCCGCAAATTCAAATTTCTCACTGAAATACACCATCTCGAAATCCCTGCAATCAACCGCCACATTTCTGAAAGGGTTAAGCGCCAGGCTGAGCCTGTTTATCTTCGCCGAGCCGAACTGGCCTTCCAGTTTCACCCACGACGACCATAAAAGCTCACTTATCTGCGAGAGTCCTATATGCCTGCCGCCCCGAAATTCTTTCCGCAATCTTTCACCGAAAACAGGAACCACACTTTCTCGGACCTGCCTGTCGATTTCAGTAACGTTCACTACAAACCCCGTCGAAGCCTCTGGCTCTCCCGACAGCTCAACACAAAAATCGAAAAAAAACGCCAGACCCTCACCAGCAGGCTTCGATGCGAATGAATTCCACCCCCAACTCTCTCCCTCCAGAAAAGGATTTACCGAAAACCGGACATGTCGCGCCAACTCATGCACAATGTAAACCTGAGAAATACTCAAACCGACCAATCCCGAATCAGATAGCTATACACTGTTACCCACCAGAGATTCATCGCAATCTTTTGCTCCCGCAGACCTTATCCTCCACCCGATCCGGTAAAAGGAATCCATATTCTTTGTCTACGGCCACAAATCTTACACGCCCGACGTCGCTGGGCAAAGGTGAGACCTCCGGATTTATCGCGCAAGGCATTTCCTTTTCTCGTTTTTATAAGTCAATCCTCTTTTGCCTGACCATAAATTGTAAAAAATTTCGGACCATTGAAGTGAATCATATGGTCTGGATTGTTGCTGATCCATACCTCAGTGTCCCAGGCAATGTTACCGATATGTCTTTTGAATTCGGCAAAGTCTGGGAATGCACTTACATACACCCTCTTTGCATCACAGTGTTTCAGAGTATGCTCCAATTCTATTTGTCGCTTGGGAGACAAAGGGCCGTGTGTCGTAACCGCTTCTACTAAAAAAAGCAGATGGCTTTTACGAGCGAAAAGAACAACATCGGGTAGTTTGTCATGCTCTGTTATCGGTATTTTGAGTGCTCTCAATAGATTCTTATCTACGTGCAGCAATTTTCTGGCCGTATCGCCGACATAAACAACGGAAGTGTTCGGGCAGAATCTTGGCCTGAATTCCGTAATCACTTGAGCTTGAAGCTTGTTGTGTTTGCCCGGTGAAAATTTCACCGAAGCCCCCACTTGCAAATCGACCGATATAAGATGTCTTTTGCGACGTCTTTCATACCTGTCGATGAGCTTTCCTTTTTGTTTCACCCACTGGGCCAATGCCGGATTCCACTTCGGACTCCCATACTTTTTGATAACCTTGAGAGTATCGCTTTCAATCGCATAGACTGTGTGAGGGCTGTTCGTCGGCCTCTTCGGGTCATCGGGATTCCTTTCAACTATCCCGGCTTGTTCGAACTGGTGAAGTGTTTGACGTCGTACTGTTTCTCTGGTGTTTTCGGCATATTGTTTTCCGTAGTTGGCCTGGATAAACTCAAGGATGTCATGGATCCTTATGGGTCTCTCCTTGCTTCTGCGCCACGTATTGTTTTCCTTCAAGTCAAGCAATCCTAGCAATGTCAAACCTGACCGCTCATTCTGTTGTGCTCTTGGCAGTCCCAGAGCTCTCAGAATCTCAATTGCGTCATTCAGTTTACCCATATTTACTGCTTTCTGTATGGACGGCATCTATTAGAGCTTCATTGATACCCAGAATCTTACCAACGGCTTTGTCCAGGTCAAAATCCACTTGTGAATCCGCCTTTTTGCGAACAACCTGTCCTATTTTCCTGACGGCCTCCATGGGCGGAAAGGGCAGACTTCTTATATCCGTGGCGTTGACTTGTGTGTTGCCGTTAAGTGTCCTGAAGTAATTGTCCACGATGGCGGTGTTCAGAATCGCTGAGAGACCGTATGCTTCATCGACGGACAGGTCCTTGCCGGGCTTGTGAATATAATTCAAGTGGTTTTCGATTCCGACGGCTTCGCAGCTGAATTCGGTCTCCAGAAAAACCGCCGAATGCAGCCTGCGAGGCTGTTCTTTCGAACTAAATCGCCTTACAAGAACGTAGTTTTTGACCGGCAGCAACAAACGCTCGCTGCCTTCCGTTACCTTGATTGCCGACGGTTTCTTGTTCGTATTTGTCGGCCACACGGTTTTCATGCCCCTCATGTTGTGCATCCACAACAAAGGCGCCCATTTCCTATTGTTCATCGCTCCTTCGAGTAGGTACTTCTCGGCTCGAAAAGGTACCACCGGCCCTGTCGAAATCTCCAGCCCCAACTCCCTCAGCTTGAATGGCCATTTGTCTATCACCTTTACAACAGCAAGATCAAGAGGGCAACACGGTATTTTTATGAAGGATTCTTCAGTCTTGTTGAGTATGTGGTCTGCGTCGGAAACAACAAACCTCTTTATGTTTTCGAAATGTTTGTTCTTGCTAGTCGATATTATAATTTTTCTTTCATGTAAATCTCTTTTCTTCCGTATGGCCTTGAGTATGATGTTTTCCTGCAATACTTGATCCTCGTCAAAAATCTCCTTTCGGGACTCAAATATGTGAATCCGTGATAATTCCACCCTTGTCAGGAACCACTGCCGAAACCTCTTGTAGTAAAGCCCGGAGCAAAAGCTTCTCGGAGTGATGAATACCATTTGTCCGCCGGGTTTCAACATATTTGTCGAAATTGCCATGAAGAAAGTGTATATATTTGGCTGTCCGCAAACGCACTCGCTCATCACAGCCGCATGAGGAGAATTCTTGCTCAGCTTGTAATAAGGTGGGTTTGAAAGTACGAAATCGTATAGAATCGGGTCCTTATCTCCGCACGTAAAAATATTTCTCTTGATGTACGTTTCATTATGCAAAATGAAATCCTGCGCGCGGATATTATAGGCTAAGTTGATGCTTTTCATTGATAAGGTGTCCTTGCATGCCTCCAAAACAACTTCAAGAACATCCAGTAGTTCCGGGTCGTTCTCATAGGCATCAATCGTTAGCTCAACAGCCCTGCCTGACTCTGCCAATCTCTCGCAAAAAGCCGCCGATAGTATTCCCGCCCCGGCCCCGGGATCCAACAGCCGTATGCACCTGTCCTCTACATCGAACATGTTGGCCATAAACCTGGCAACCTGGCCAGGAGTGAAAAATTGAGCTTTGGATTTACGTTTTTCCATCCCATGAGTTTCGGTATATGATGCAGCCAGCCTCTCCGCGTACCCCGTCAGGGCCTCGGTATTTCCTTTCCCGGGGGCATCCATACATTTGCCTCGCTGCATGTTTGTTTCACCAATTATCAAGTTTTTGCCGTTCTGCCTCATCTTATAAGAACTATTCTAACACACACGCGTTCGTTCTTGTAGGCGCGTATTCCAATTTTTCGCACCGAAAATTTTTGACCCAATATCCCAAACACGAACATTACCACCTCCGGCTTTCCGCCAAATCACGCTGCCAATCGCCCCTAACTCTTTAACGGATATCATCCAAAGTATCATTCCCGCGAAATCAGAGTCGCACATCCGCTTTTGGCCGAATCCGCCGCAGCAGGAATCCATATTTTCATACAATATATTCTGCACAAGTGTGCGGGGCGGCGGCCCCGAAGCCCTTCACCTGGAGAACAGGCAATATCCCTCGAAAGAGGACGGGGCAGGAGATTGCACTCCCGCGAATCGGAAGCGCCCTTATGAGAACGCGCCTGTGGTCAGCACGTCAGCCCTTCGTACAGTCCTGTTTGGTTGTGCCTTGACAGGCTTCGGATTTGGCCTGTCCGTCGCATCCGATTGACCTTCGAATTTCCTAACCACCCATTTCCATGCACCGGCTCCGGTAGTGCATATAGTTCTCCAGAGTGACCTCCTCCGGAGCGCCGTGGTCGCATGTCGATATATACCCCCGCGCCGCCGCATCACCGGCAGCAAGCGCAACAAGTAGCCGTCAATCGCCTCCCCGTCCTCCGCAAGAACCCGCTTGTCGATCCCACAGGTCATAACCAGCCCCGCAAACCGCCCGAAATGCAACACCTCACTCACTCAAACTTGGGGTTTTCACATAACTCTCGTCGCAGTAAGTCTTTGCAAACGCAAAAGCAGAAATCTATTGCTTCGGTTTACCCCCGCAGCAGCCGGTAGGCAAGATACTCAACTTTCTCCGCCACCCGTCGGCTAAGATAAACCAAAAGCTCGGCAACAATGCAACGCGCTACTCACATCGGACCCAGTAGGCATTGCTTCGATGCGGCAGCAGTTCGCTCACCAAAGCGTTGAGATCTACAGGCGATAACCACCCGTCACCGTTAAGGTCGCCGCAAGAGCCCTCCGGGGCTCCCGTCCAATACGAGTTGCTTGCGTGCGGAATCAGTGTGTTGACAAGAGCATTAAGATCAACCGCTGACAACCAGCCGTCACCGTTCATATCGCCCACACAAGGACAATCCTGCGCATCGTCCTTGACAACGCGAAAGCCAGCGAGATTCCCCCGGGTCTCAGCCGTGTACGTACCGATGCTGACTATCCGACACAGATACCAGTCGCATCCCCAGCCACCACCACGAAGAATGCGATAATCATCGGAGCAATCAGGGTAGTAACAACTCGTAGTCCACTCCCAGACATTGCCCGCTATATCGTGCAGCCCGTAGTCATTCTGGGCGGGATAATAGTCCACCGGCGTGGTCCATGGCTTGTAACCGCTTTCGTACGGGTCCCCGGAATTGTAGCAGTTTCCTCGATTGTTATCCCACGTGTTTCCCCACGGAAAGGTCATTCCGCTGACCCCGCCTCGCGCCGCATATTCCCATTCATCTTCCGTCGGCAGCCGGTAACCGTAATAATTGCAGAATGCACTGGCTCCGTAGAAGCTCAACTCAACCACAGGATGATTACTCATATCATGCGAGTCCTTTTTCCGCACGCTGAAAACGCCGTTGTCATAATCGATCTGACTATCGAAATCATAGCTGTGCATATCAACATATGGCTGGCTGTTGCTCAAATCGGTTGAGGCATAGACTACGCCCCCCACGATCTTGATAATGCCGTCGGAGTTTGCGGAATTCAGATATTCACAATACTGAGCATTGGTCACCAGATACTTGCCCATACTCCAATTAGTACCCGGAATATCAACACACGCTACAGGCTCGCCTCCGGAAGCCCCCCAGACGTCGGAATAAGCGGATACAGCTACAGCGGCAACGAAGATTGTCAATACCGCAAAACACCGCGTCTTTGAAACCTTATAAAAACTCCTCCGCCATCGCTTGTATAGTTGTATTTTCACGTCGATCCTCCAACTCTATTGTTTCATAATACCAGATTCGCCCCGAAATGCAATACCTCACTCACTCAAACTTGGGATTTTCACATAAGTCTCGCCGCAGTGAGTCTTTGTCGCAGTCACTTTGGTCGGCATTGGGTTCGTCCGGGCAGTTCTCGACATCATCCCGAACGACCCCATTATCCGAATACGGAAATACGTATGGACCTATATTAATTCGCCCCGCGACCATTCGAGCATTCCCACCATATCTCTCACCGACCCGCTCATCTTATCGCAATTGAAAGGCAAATCCCGATGCCTCGCAAATGGGCCGTATACAGAAGCGTGCACTCTCCGCGGTCTCTTCGGGGAAAAGGCTTGAACCGGTGGTAAAAAAATTCTAAAATACAGGATGAAATCGCGGAACAGCACTACCCATATGCGCATCGTACCAACGGACATTAAAAATAATAACCTATGCCGGAAAAAGTTCAGACCAGGAGTATTACTATGAAAAAACAGAGAAAAGCTTTCACCCTGATTGAACTTCTCGTGGTAATTTCGATTATTGCGCTGCTTATGTCGATAATGATGCCCGCCCTCGGCCAGACCAAGAGAATCGCCCAGGCAACGGTTTGCTTCTCAAATCTCAGGCACTGGGGCGTCATCTGGAGGATGTTTGCCGATGACCGCGAGGATAAATTCACCGATGACCTGGACTGGGTCGTGCCTCTGTGGCCCTATTATAAGGATGACAAGATCTTGCTCTGCCCCGCAGCTAAGAAAAGAGGCAGGCGCGTAGACTGCCGCGATAATATCCTCGGAAGCAAATACGAGGCATGGGTGGCGATGATCCAATTTGTCGATGACGAGCCCGAAGAAGAGGTCTACGGCAGCTATGGCTTGAATTATTGGGCAAATGACAGCGGCGCCGCCGGCTCCAATTGGATCAAGTCAAACTATCTCTGGCACAGCCCTACACTCAAGGGTACCTTCCAAGCTCCTCTATTGTGCGACTCGGTGAACATAGGCTTCGCCCCTCTGCCCACTGACACCCCTCCTACCTACGATGATGAACCATACTGGGGCTGTACCAATCGTGACGAGATAAGGGCCTCCTGCATCAACAGGCATCCTAACGGAACCATAAACGTACTGTTTTGCGATTTTGCCGCAAGAAAGGTGGGGCTCAAGCAGTTGTGGGACCTCAAATGGTACAGAAACTGGCCGTGGGATTCCAAAGGCCAACCGGTTCCTCCGCCAAACTGGTCCGACCCAAAGTTCAGGTGGATGAGCAAATTTAGCCATCAACCGATCGCTTTCTAACGCTATCAGCAGAATCCCGGGCCGTCTTTACGCATCGTAAAGAGCGACCCCGCGGGCAAATCCGCCCACCAGCCGGGAGAAAGGGCACGATTCAAGGCGGCGACGACCCGAAAGTGCCCAGGGGCGGCAAATTCGAAGCTTGGTTCCTCCCTGAAGTAAAGTTCGACAGCGGCCTTTGCCATATACAGGAACCTCGGGCGGGATCCTTTTTTCGAGAGCTAAGAAAGCGGCTTGAAATGACTTGAGAAAAATGCTGACTGCCCAAAACCGGCGCAGGAAAAATCCCCGGACGGATAGCCCGTTTTTTTCCAAAAAAAGGGGTTGCACTTTGGCCGAACTTATGGTAAAATATTGGACGAGATAAGATTTTTGCCGAACAGCACCGGACCGGCGCGCATCATAGCGCACGGGTTGAAGTGCAGTTGGAAACAAGGAGAGCAACCATGGACAGGCGGGCGAAAGGCTTTAGCCTGGTGGAGTTGTTGGTGGTGATTGCCATTACGGCCCTGTTGATGTCCATGATGATGCCTGCTCTGAACGCCGCCCGAAAGCAGGCGATGAAGGTCGCTTGTCAGTCAAACCTGAAGCAATGGGGACTTGTCTGGAAGGTCTTCACCGGCGACAACAACGACCGGTTCCTCACCGGCCTCGATTGGCTCGGGCCGCTCAAATCATACTACAAGGACCCCGGCGTACTGCTTTGCCCCGCAGCACGGAAAACAGGCCCCGCTACAGACCGCGGCGGTTCTTACAGAGGTGGCAAGAACACCGTATGGCGGTGGGACTATCGTTTCGAAAACGGCGGCCACAGGACTTTTACGGGCAGCTACGGCTTGAATTTCTGGTGCACGCACAGCGAGGAAGGAGGACGCGGCCGCTTTTTGAACGCCCTTTGGACCACGCCCGCTATCAAGGGCGGTTTTGAGGCGCCGCTGTTTACCGATTGCAGCGTGCTCGGAGCCGCGCCGCTGCACAGCGATATCCCTCCGGACTATGATGGTCAGCTATACTGCGACGGTTCAAACCGAGACGAAATGAGAGCACTTTGCTTCAATCGACACGGTGCCGGGACGATAAACGCACTCTTCGTCGATTTCTCCGCCAGGTCTGTTGGCCTTAAGGAGCTTTGGGAGTTGAAATGGCACCGAAAGTGGTTCTGGAACCTCAAAGGTGTCCCCGATTGCGACCCTCCTGCCCAGTTTCGCGACCCCAAACATTGGATGTATAAATTCAGGAACTATTGACCAAAGAACCCAACGCCTCGAGCTTCCCGCACGACCTGCCGAAGTAGCAAGCTCACCTCTGATTACCGCAGCACGTTTTTGTTTTCCCACATACCTTTCACACGTAAAACTTGCCCCCCGCCTGTCCAACCACATATTCGCCTCATAATCATCCGTCACCGCAAAGATTTTACGGTTCGTGCGCGAACCAGCTCCTCGTTCCACGACAAAACTTTACGAGCATAAGCATCAGAGGCACTTCTATCAGAACCCCTACCACGGTCGCCAGCGACGCGCCCGAATTCAGTCCGAAAAGCATTGTCGAAGTCGCTATCGCAACCTCGAAGTGATTGGAAGCGCCTATCATTGCCGACGGCGCCGCATCCTCGTACGAAAGCTTCAACAGTTTCGCCAGACCATAGCCGAGAGAAAAAATCAGAACCGTCTGAATAGTCAGCGGGATCGCGATCCAGAAAATTGTCAGCGGATTAGACAAAATCACCTCACCCTTGAAAGAGAATAGAAGAACCAGCGTAACCAGCAGCGCCGTGATCGTGATCGGCGTTAGAACATGAAGGAATTCTTCCTTGAACCAACGCTCCCCTTTTGCCGCAATTATCCACTTTCGGCTGAGGTGACCCGCCGCCAGCGGCAGCGCAACATAAACCCCGATCGACAAAAGAAGCCCCTGCCACGGAACCGGCAGTCTGCCCACGTGCAGAAGAAAGCCCCCGAGCGGCCCGTAAAGCGCCAGCATCAACAGCGAATTGATCGCCACCATCACCAGTGTATGCCCGTCGTTTCCCTTTGCAAGATAACCCCACACCAGCACCATCGCCGTACACGGAGCAATTCCCAGCAGGATGCAGCCGGCTAAGTAGCTTCGCCAAAGTGGAACCTCCAGCATCTTTATGCCATCGACGACAACCACAGTGCCGCCGCCATATTCCTCACCTGTCGGAAGATCAATCCCGAGCGGCATCTTCACATGGTCTACCGCCTCCGGACCGATGAAAAACAGAAAAAGCGTACCCAAAAAGAAAATCGCTATCGCATACATTGTAAAAGGCTTGACCCCCCAGTTGATAAAAAGCGTCAGCCCCACCGGCTTGATACACTTTCCGGCCTTGAGAACCTCTGCAAAGTCGATCTTCACCATAATCGGGTACATCATAAAGAACAGGCAAACGGCTATCGGAATCGAAACAACCGGCGCCTCGCCCACATAAACCGCAAGCCCGTCGAGAAACTTTGCAACCTCCGGCGCGGCCTTGCCCAACACGATGCCCCCCGCAATGCTCAGCGCCACCCAAAACGTCAGATATTTCTCAAAAAAACTAAGCCCCTTTTTTGTGCTCTTTGCATTAGCTTGTGTCGACATATTCTTGCTCATTCCTTAAACAAGCCCCTCCAGGTTGTGAGAAAAAAAATCGGCGGCGAACCTCGAATATCCGATGCTCCCCCTTAGCCGGCCGTAATAGCGCCGGTTATTCGTATACACGCTTACCAAAGCGCTTCCTTAAGCAGAAATGGGGTAACCAAAAGTAAATTGTGCATTTCAGCAAGAATGCTGACGCCTAAAAGTCTGCGCATTTCAGCCGAAGATGCTTTTTGCAAACCTCTTAATCTCGGAAACCACCGTGGCACTCGATTGAAATAGTCCATGTATAGCGCCCCGTACTTTTTGCTAAGCTTGGCTTCCTCATAACGAACCACGAAGCTGTAAACGATGGCAGAATAGACGAACATAAGTGGAGCGAACCAAAAAAGTTCACTCAGAAATGCAGCACCTGTCAGAAGCAACGTGTTACCCACATAAAGCGGGTTGCGGATGTAGACGTATGGACCGGTGGTGGTAAGAATCTTGTGGATTCTTAAGCGGTGGTGTATGTGCAACTGCGACCATATCCTCAAGTATAATCCCGCACCAAAGACAGCTCCCCCCAGGCCCAATATCAGCACATGATTTTCGACTTCCTTCCAGGTGCACAAAGCCATAAAGACCACCGGTGGGACCACCAACAAACCGCGCTTCTTATAAATGAACCTCCCAATCTTCTGTTGCATATTCACACTCCCACTATTCAAACTGAGATTTCCCATCTACACGCAGAAAAACATAATTTCCCCCGTACGACATCAACGTTTTTACAAAAACCACCTTCAACGGGCAAGAAATTTTTTTTCAGAGGCGGTTTTTGAAAAAAAATCGATGCTAATCTTGCTCTTTATCCCCTGCCTTTCTTCCAAAACATACTCTTGCACAGACCTTGAAAACCCGCCCCTTCACAGATTCAAGTCTTTCAGCAATTCTTTGCATTAGCCGGACCCAATTGGCACGGGTTTCAAACGATGGATATATGCCAAGCCGCCGCACGGATTGTCTACTCAGTCCCCTCGCCCGCCGCGCTGCCGGTGCTCGCCCCCGCCCGGACAGCATGACCCCAATGGTTCCTGACTCCCCTCAGATGGACATTTTTTCACGGCGCCACATGTCTTGCCTGCCGAGGTTTTCGCCGCGCCGGGACACCCGAGACTGCCCCCTCCCGGCTCATCAGACGGACAGCCAGCTGAAACAGAGCTGTCCGGACAACACCTGCCCGCCGCCCCGCACCGATTCTTCGTCAAAACAGAATGCGCCGCAACCACCCCCACCAAAAGCGCCACAAGTACAAAGACCGCAATCTTAACGTTCTTTCCCCCACCTCCGCCGGATGTTGAACACCTCTCGCCCGCCGGTACGCCCGGATCGCACGATTGTGACTCACCCGTTCTCTCACCGTCTACACGCTCAGGATTCTCTTCTGCACTCATTCGAATTTCCTTTCAAAAAATAGACAAATTCTGTTAATGCTGTCCCGGAAACGCTTTAAATTCCTTGGGCTATCACATATCGCCTTACTCCCGGCTCCTTAAACTCCTCCGGCAACTGTCCAACATCGTTATTTCGGCTTTTGGCATTAACCCGATTATACAAACTACCCGTAAAAATGTTCGACTTTCCGAAATTTTTCCCCTTTTCGCCGACCGATACAAAAGCCCTCTTTGTCACTAAGCCGCTCACAGAACGCCACCCACTCGTACCGGTCCACAAACACGGCCGCCTTGCCGTCCTCGGTCGAAAAACCCTTTAGTTGCGACCGGCGCCACTACGTCACGGCCTTTATACCGTACAACTGGCAGAACGCACGCAGTTGTTTCGCAAAGTTGCCGTAGAATATGATCTGGTGCATCCCTTTCACGTCACAAACGTCCTCCACCTCGTTTATAGTCATCTCGATATTTGTGCGACAGCCGCCTGTAGGCGGTATGGGCGGACATCCGACAATTTCACCCGAATACACTAACATCTCGGGCGCATCCGACAAAAGGTACTGGGCCATGGTGACTTCTTGTCCCGCCGAAAACAGAACCCGGGGAACGCATCCCCAACCCGCCTCCGCATGGTTCCGCAAAATATACGGTTCGCTCACCGTCCCCGCTCCGTTCATCTTCGATGCGCTCGTACAATGGGCGCCGAAATAGTGGTTCTTCTCTGTTTCCGCTGAAGCGTTCTGCTGAAAACCGGGCTTCTCGAAAAGCTCCTGAACCAGCATCAGAGTCAGCGTCGCACTGAGATCCGACTGACACCCCGCAGGAAACCCTTCGTCCCTCAGGCTCATAAACGCCATGCACGGCGGAACGTGCTTATGAGGCCGCTTCAAACCCGGAAGACAACGCATCATGAGAGCATCCGCCTGCTCCGCTTTAATAATACGTTTCAGAGCAAAATAACACTTCGCAGCCTCCAGTATGTCCCCTTTCGACGGCTCAACCACCTCTTTCGCGTTCCTCAGATACCCCTCAGCCAGCGCCCTGACTTCCGCCGTCGGCTCCGTAAACCTGAACTGCTCGTAAAACCGCTCATGCGGCACGGTGCGAACTCGCGTCCCCAGTCCCGGGACGGTCGACTCAGTGACCTCCGCCCCGATAATGTTGATAAGCAGGCTGTTCTTCATCCGAAAACCGGTCCGAACCATCCTCATCCCGTAACGCACCGCATCGAAGTTGTCCAGCGAACTGATCATGTACACCCCGCTTCGTCGGTGCAATTGAGCGATATGATTTATCAGCAGCACACCTAACGTCGCTAAGACAACCGTCGGAACTGCCGTTTCGTCGACAATACGAATAACGTGCTTCCAGTGTCCCTTTTTGAAAGGAACTAGCAAAAGACCGTCCGGCTGCGACCTGTTTACCTCGCTAATGAATCGCGTCACGTCCGCCTCTTCGTCAAGCGCCTTCTCGCTCATCGTGATCCGCATACCAAGTTCACTCTCGATACGCCTTATCTCGCCGAGATATTGTTTCTGCCGCCTCTCCGCGTCAAAAGTCGAACCCGGCCAACTGTAATATCCTTGCTTTCGCAAACTCTCGGTCGGCGGATAAACAAAAGCCCCGAGCACTTTGGCCACGCCCTTTTTCGCATCTGTCCGCGCCGAAAATGCGTCCGCCCCTCCAACCACCTGCGAGCCCATCGAAACTGCCGCTGCACCCGCGCCCATCGCATACAAAAACTCACGACGTGACAGCCAGCCCTTTTCCGAGAATCCTGATTTTTCCATCTGCACCATTCTCCCGTTCATTTTGTTTAGCACCTGTATTCTGCAAGCGGGACTTCCCGCTCGACCTTAATCTTCGCCTCGCTCCCGCATTTTTATCACATACTACCAGAACTCCCCCAAAAAGCAACCCCGCGCCTCACATTTTCCCACAAAGACGCGCACAGACCACCCTCGCCTCTTGAAAAACACTGCGCGCCTTAGCCTGCATTTCTCGCGGTCTTAATTGAAAAAGACTGCTCTTTGTGGGATAACATATTTATAACAAGAAAGTTATACTGTAATGCTTCAGACGGAATTGGACATTTCCTGAAATTTTGTTAATCTCTGTAATTTTTGAAAGGGAATGGCCATGAAACCAAACCGCAGGAAATTTTCGGCTCAACAGAAAGCTAAGATTTTACGCAAACACCTGGTTGAAAAGGTGCCCATCTCCCAGATCTGTGACGAGTATGGCATCAAGCCAACCCAGTTCTATCAGTGGCAAAAGCTGCTTTTCGAGAACGCAACAGCGGCTTTCGAGAAGGGTCGCGACGGCCTCAAAGACAGACAATGCCGCAACTTCGCGCGGAAAGTCTCTCACCTCGAATCTGAGCTGGCTGGCAAGGACGAGGTGATCGCCGAGATCATGGAATCGCACGTTCAGTTAAAAAAAGCTTGGCCAGGATTGAAAGGCTCCTGGGTCGAGCCTGATGTTCGAGATGACCTGGTTGATTTCGTGCAGTACTGCTCCGACAAGACCCGAGTCAAGGCTGAAACAATGGTGAACTGGATAGGAATCACTCGCAGCAAATATTATGATTGGCGGTGTCGTTACGGCAGCGAGATTATTTTGCAGTGTGCTCGAGAAAGATTCTTCGATGCCAAACCACGAATCATCTCAGACAACGGCCCCCAATTCATATCGAAGGACTTCAAGGAATTTATCCGTATCAGCGGCATGACGCATGTAAGAACCTCACCGTATTACCCACAGAGCAACGGTAAACTGGAACGCTATCACAAGACGATTAAAGGCACATGTATTCGCGTCCAGACGCCGCTGTCACTGGAAGATGCTGGACGGATCGTTGCTGATTTTGTGGACCATTACAATAACAATCGTCTACACAGTGCGATAGGCTATGTTACGCCGAAGGACAAACTGCAAGGCCGGGCAGAAGCAATCCTGGCCGAATGCGACGCCAAACTCGCCGCTGCCAGAGAAGCTCGTAAAGCCCAGAGGAAAGCATCATAATGAAAAGATGCTTGACAAAAATGAAGGAATTGACGAGAATACCGTTGGTTGGTGAAACCGAAGCAGGCTCTGCACAGGTGCAACCTGCCAGGGATAGCCAACTCAAAGCGACGAATTGTCGTTGGGGTGGCAGTTCTACACCTGCCATCCCATTTTATGAACAAGGACTATTCAGAGCTTTGTTATGCCTAAGAAAACCTCGTTGCCGAAGGCAAGGCAGTCTCTTAACAGTAAAGTGGATTTGTCCAATTCACGCTGAACCAGTACAGTTCTGCGAAAGAATCTTTCGGTTGAGCGGGGAGAGAAGGTCTTGTTTGACGATATACGATACTTCTTTTATATCACCAATGATCACAAATCCTCACGGGCCGAGATTGTTCGCAGCGCCAACCAGCGATGCAACCAGGAGAATCTTAACGAACAACTCAAGAACGGCGTTAAGGCGATGCGGATGCCTGTTGATAATCTGGTTAGCAACTGGGCGTATATGGTGATGGCTTCGCTGGCCTGGACGTTGAAGGCATGGTTTGCGCTGCTT
>Ga0180437_10000848_pt1 | contig 54706 bp, 50 predicted proteins | sample SS_ome_4_FD_132410 | JGI IMG/M metagenome (GOLD analysis project Ga0180437, IMG submission 132410) | Hypersaline lake sediment archaeal communities from the Salton Sea, California, USA - SS_3_D_1 metaG | ecosystem: Environmental > Aquatic > Non-marine Saline and Alkaline > Hypersaline >...
AAGAGCGGCGAGCTGAGTCGACAGTCCCGGCCCAGGATTACGGATTTTTTATTGTGGCGCCGGATGTAGGTGCCGATGCCCCGACCCAGAAGCTCTACGGATGCGGGAGTCAGATCCCGGTCCACGACGCCGCGGATATCGTACTCTCGAAAGATTTCCGGTTTCAATGTCATTCGGTCTCTCCCATCCGCTGCCCACCCGTCTTTCCTCCGAGGCGGCAACGGCAAGGGCGCCCGACATCCGAGAGATCAGACCTTGGCTGTCGTCAGGTCGCCCAATTTCGCTTCGATCAAAGGCCAAAGGTCCTGGGCCTGAAAGATGAACTCCAAGAATTCCCGCACCGCACCCCTCCCTCCCGGCCGCCGGCAGACGAAATGGGCGTGTTTCACGATTTGGGGATGGGCATCCGCCACCGCGGCGGCCAAACCCACCATCTTGATCACCGGAAGGTCACCCAGATCGTCTCCGATGAAGGCGACTTCTTGGGGCTCCAGGCGGTGCCGTTCAAGAATGTCCATCAATACGGCTTTTTTATTCAAGACACCTTGGTGAAGTTCGCTGATACGCAGCCTCTCCGCCCGGTGTTGAAGGGCGCGCGACGTCTTTCCGGTGATGAAGCCGGTCTTGAAGCCGGCCAGATGAGCCAGCAGGATCCCCATTCCGTCCCGGACGTGGTAGGATTTGATCTCTTCCCCGTCCGGGAGCACGGCCAAGGTGCCGTCGGTGAGGGTCCCGTCCACGTCCATCAAGATCATCTTGATCGGGAGGGCCAGATTCTGACGGTCCATCAAAACATCTCGGTGCGCCAGAGATCATGTAGGTGGATGATCCCGGCGATCTTTCCCGTTCCGGTGGTTACGACCAGGGAGGTTATGCGGTTCTCCTCCATGAGATTCAAGGCTTTGGCGGCGAGGTCCTCTTTACCCACCACCAATGGATCGGGGGTCATGCAGTCACTCGCCTTTTTCCCGGGCAAGGCCCGGCCGTACTGCTGAAGCTTTCGCCGCAGATCCCCATCGGTGATGATCCCGACCAGCTTTTGGCGGGAATCCACGATACAGGTCATACCCAGCCCCTTGGCTGACATCTCCTCCAGGACTGTGGCCATGGAGGCCTCCTTATCCGCCGTCGGGATCTGCCGGCCTCGGTGCATGAGATGCTTGATCTTTAGCAGCTTCTTTCCCAGCTGACCCCGAGGATGGAAAAAAGCGAAATCGCCTTCACTGAATCCTTTCAGCTTCATCAGGGTGAGGGCCAGGGCATCGCCCAGGGCCAAGGCTGCGGTGGTGCTGGCGGTGGGGATCATTCCTCCGGGTTCGGCTTCCCTATCCACGCGGGCTTCCAACACCACATCACTGTACTGAGCCAGTTTGGATTTCGCATTCCCGGTGATTCCGATCAAGCGGAGGCCGATACGCTTAACGAAATCCAGCAGATCCACCACTTCGCGGGTATCCCCGCTGTAGGACACCGCGATCATGATGTCCTGCTTGACGATCATGCCGAGGTCGCCGTGCCCGGCCTCGACTGGGTGTACGAACATGGATGGCGTGCCGCAGCTCGCCAAGGTAGCTGCGATCTTCCGGGCCACCAAACCGGATTTTCCGATTCCGGTGACGATGACGCGGGACTTGGCCTGAGCCAAGAGCCGGACCGCTTGGACGAAGTTGTCATCCAATGCGCTGGCCAGATTTTTAACGGCCGCGGCTTCGACGGCCAGGACCTGCCTGCCGGTGTTGAGAATCTCGTCTTTAGTCAGCGCCATTTCCCACCTCGCCACTCAGCACCGCTTTCTCACCAGGGCGCGCCGGAGCGCGCGGCAATCCCTCAACAATTCCTCTAAATCCTTTATAGACAATGAGTTAGAGCTATCCGATAAGGCTTTTGAGGGGCGGTCGTGCACCTCCAGGAACAGCCCGTCGGCCCCCGCCACGATACCGGCGCAGGCGATGTGCGGGATGAAACGTGCGTCGCCGCCGGAAGCTGTTCCCTGGCCGCCGGGGCGCTGGACGCTGTGGGAGGCATCCACGCACACCGGAAATCCCCACTCTTTCATGATGGCCACGGAGCGCACGTCGAAGACGAGGTCGTGATATCCGAAACTCGTTCCCCGTTCCGTCAGGATGATATCCTCATTCTGCTGGCTCAGGATCTTGTCCACCACATTCCACATATCTCCGGGGGCGAGGAACTGCCCCTTTTTGACGTTGATGGGTCTTCGGGTACGGGCCGCCTCCATCACGAGGTCGGTCTGGCGGCATAGAAAGGCCGGAATCTGGAGGATGTTCAACACTTCGGCGGCTTTTTCGACCTGCTTTGTCTCATGCACGTCCGAAAGGACCGGAATCTTCAAATCTTGTTTGATTTGTCGGAGGATATTGAGGCCTTCTTCCAAGCCGGGACCGCGAAACGAATGCCGTGAAGATCGATTGGCCTTATCGTACGAAGCCTTGAAGATGAAAGGGAGGGCGGCGGCTTCACAGATTCGCTTCAGGTTTTGGGCCATCTTGAAGGCATGCTCGGCGCTTTCGATCACGCAGGGGCCGGCGATCAGGAAAAAGGTGTGAAACCCGCCTATGGAAACATCAGGCGTGATTTCGATTTCTCTGGGTACGATGGGCATGGCTCGCTCCTATGAAAGATTTGAAGACGGGGTGCGGCTCCAGCGGCTTGGATTTGAATTCGGGGTGGAACTGACACCCGAAAAACCAGGGGTGCTCTCTGAGTTCGACGATTTCGACCAGCCTGTGCTCAGGATTCTTTCCCGAAATGATCAAGCCGGCTCGGGCGAGAATACTCTCGTAGGCCGGATTGAATTCGAAGCGGTGGCGGTGACGTTCAAAGACATCACGGCGCTGGTAGATACGGCGGGCCAAAGTGTCGTTCTGGGTACGGCAGAGATACTGGCCCAGACGCATGGTCCCCCCCAAGTTGGTGATTCCCGTGAGTTCCCGCCATTTGAAGAAGATCTTGTGAGGGGTTTTCTTATCGAATTCGGTGCTGTTGGCGCCTTCCAAGCCCGCGATCTCTCGGGCGAATTCGATGGTCGCACACTGCATGCCCAGACAGATCCCGAAAAACGGGACCCTACGGGTGCGGGCGAACGTGACGGCCTTGATCTTGCCCTCGATGCCCCTGACTCCGAAGCCTCCGGGTACCAGGATGCCGTCGGCGTGTTCGAGCATTTTTTCCGGGGAGCCGTCCTCGATGGCTTGGGACTCCACCCAAACGACGTTGACCTTGAGGCTGTGGGCGGTCCCGGCGTGGATAAGGGCCTGGTGGAGACTGAGGTAAGAGTCCTGCAGCCCGGTATATTTTCCCACCAGGGCGATACTGACTTCATCGCGGGGATTTTGCATGCGCTTCACCATGCGCTGCCAACTGGTCAGTTTGCGCAAATTGACGGGCAGACGGAGCCGATCGAGGATGATCCCATCCAGGTTCTCCTGGGCAAAGAGCAGCGGGATTTGGTAGATGTTGTCCACGTCTTTGGCGGTGATCACGGCATCCAGAGGGACGTTGGTAAAAAGTGAGATCTTGGCCTTGAGGTCCTTGCTCAAAATACGGTCCGACCGGCAGAGTATGATGTCGGGCTGGATTCCGATGGAGCGGAGCTCCTTGACGCTGTGCTGGGTGGGCTTTGTTTTGAGCTCCCCGGAGGTCTTCATGTAGGGGACCAGGGTGAGGTGGACGAAGACGGTGTTCTCCGGGCCCAACTCCAAGCGCATTTGACGGGTGGCCTCCAGAAATGGCAGCCCTTCGATGTCGCCTACGGTGCCGCCGAGTTCGATGATCACGATGTCATTTTCTTCGGCCGCCGCCCGGAAGGCCCGCTTGATCTCGTCGGTCAAGTGCGGGATGACCTGAACCGTTTTGCCCAAGTATTCCCCTTCTCGTTCCTTTTTCAAGGTGGATTCGTAGATTTTTCCGGCGGTCCAGTTGTGGGCCTGGGAGGTACGGGTGGAGGTGAAGCGTTCATAGTGGCCCAAATCGAGATCGGTTTCGGCTCCGTCATCGGTGACATAGACTTCCCCGTGTTGAAAGGGGCTCATGGTCCCCGGGTCGATATTCAGATAGGGATCGAACTTCTTGATGGTGATCCTATAGCCATGGCTCTCCAACAGCCTCCCGATCGATGCGGCGGCGATTCCCTTTCCCAAGGCCGATAGAACTCCTCCCGTGACAAAGATGTACTTAGCCGCCATGATGTCCTTCTTTGAGGTATCGTTCGACCCTGATTATATCTTCCGGCGTGTCGACACTCAAGGTCGGATATGTGGTCGGCAGAACCTTTAGCCTGAAACCGTGCTCAAGGGCGCGCAGCTGTTCCAGCCGCTCGGTTTTCTCGAGACGAGAATCCGGTAACCGGCAGAATTGAATGAGAAAGTCTTTCTGATAGCCATAGATCCCGATGTGCTCCCAGAAATAATCAGCGGCCCCGTGCGGGAGTGGCGATCGCGAAAAATACAGCGCATAACCCTGGGCATCGATCACGATTTTGACGATGTTGGGATCCTCGGCGCGGGGAAGATCGGGATTGGCCCGGGCGAGGGTGGCCATGGGAACGGATTTCTCCTGTAGGGCATCCACCAACGCGTCGATCATGTCGCCACGTATCAGGGGCTCATCCCCCTGGATGTTGATTACGATCGGTTGGTCATGGACGGCGGCGGCTTCCATTACCCGTTCCGTTCCCGATGCATGATGCGGAGAGGTCATGCACACCTGGGCGCCGAAGCTTTGTGCGGCCTCCCGAATGCGCTCGTCATCGGTCGCGACCACCAGGTTTTCCAGCCGGCGCGCTCGGCGGGCGCTCTCGTACACCCATTGGACCAGGGGTTTACCCAGGATGGGCGCTAGAGGCTTCCCGGGAAACCTCTGGGCAGAATATCGGACCGGAATAATCCCGACGGCTGGCCTCAAGAATCTTTCCCGGGACCCCCGCTCTCCGGCTTTGCAGGCAGTTTCTCGGGCTCGGCATGCGGCTTCTCCGCCGATGCCTGAGGGAGCTTGTCGCTGGTCTGGCAGCTGGCTTCCAGAAACGCTCCCTCCTCGATCATCAGCTTGGGGGCGGTGATGGTTCCTATGACGCGTCCGGTGGCGTGGATCTCGGCTTTTTCCTTGGCATGGATATTGCCTTTAATCCGACCGTCGACAATGACATGGCCGATCTGCATATCCGCCTCCACCTCTCCGTTGGGCCCAATGATCAGGACCGAATCGGATTTGATGTTTCCCTTGAAATGGCCATCGATGCGGAACGATCCCTTGAAGCTCAGATCTCCTTTGATGCGAGTGTCTTTGTCGAAAAAACCCGTGATTTTCGTGTCGTCCATTTCTCTCCTTTTCTCTTTCATGGAATTTCTCCTTTGATTTTCTCGTAAATGCGGTTAAGGTCATCCAGCGAATAATAATGAATCTTGATCACCCCGCGAGAAGATCTCCCGGTTATGGAAACCTTAGTTCCCAGAAGCTTCAGGAGATCTTCCTCGACCGCCATCAGATCCGGATCCAAAGGAGGCTTTTTTTTATCCGGGGGAGGTCGTTTCAATCTGTGGGTGAGATTCTCGACCTGACGTACGGAAAGTCCGCGCTGCACGGTATGGCGGGCGCATTCCAGTTGCAGCTCCGGATCTTCCAGAGAAACCAGGGCGCGAGCGTGTCCCATTGTGAGCTGATCCGCAGCCAGCATATGCCGGATCTCGGCGGGGAGCTTCAGCAGCCGAATGTAGTTGGCCACCGAGGCCCGGTCTTTTCCCACCTTCTCCGCGATCTGCTGCTGGGTCAATCCTAGGTCCTCCGACATTCTCTGATATGCGGCGGCGATCTCCATGGGATTCAGATCCTCTCGCTGGAGGTTTTCGATCAAGGAAGCCTCATACTGCTGGATCTGGGACATCTGGCGGATGATGGACGGTATCTTCCTGAGTCCGGCTTTTTGAGCCGCCCGCCAGCGCCGCTCCCCGACGATGATCTTATAGTGATCGGCCTCCGCTACGACGACCACCGGTTGTAGGATTCCGGTTTCGCGGATGGATAGGGCCAATTCCTCCAAGGCGGCGGAATCGAAATGGGTACGGGGCTGGTTGGGATTGGGCTTGAGCTGATCGATGTCCAGCTCCGCAAACCGCTCATCCTTGAGGATTCCGTACTCGGCGGGAAGGAACGCTTCCAGGCCTTTTCCGAGAGCTTTCTTTTTCATCTGTCCAACAACTCCGTTGCGAGATTGAGGTACGCCTGGGCGCCCTTGGATCTTATGTCGTACAGAAGAGCGGGTTGGCCGAAGCTGGGGGCCTCAGCCAATCGGACGGTACGGGGAATGACGACTTCGAAGACGATGTTGTGCAGCGAACGGCGGATCTCATCCGCAACTTGTCTGGCCAGGTTGGTTCGGTCATCGACCATGGTGAGTACGATCCCTTCGATGGCGAGCGTGGGATTGAGATACGTCCGCACCTTATCCAGCGTGGCGAATAGATCCGGAATGCCTTCCATGCAAAAGAACTCGGTCTGCACCGGGATCAGAATGGAATCAGCGGCAGTCAATGCGTTGATGGTCAAATACCCTAAAGAGGGCGGGCAATCGATGAATATAAAATGGAATTTGTTCCTGATCCGGGCCAGTGCATCTTTCAGCCGATTCTCGCGCGCCTCCAGACCTTGTGCCTCGGCTTCAAAGCCTGCCAGCTGCCGGGAGCTGGGGCAGAGGTAAAGATTGTCCAGCGCCGTGGGGGAGACATGGTCCATGAGGTAATGCCCGTCCATCAGGGCCCGGTAAACGCCTCCGGCCAGGGCCTTGCTGTGTCCGAGCCCGGCGGTGGCCATGCCCTGAGGATCGATGTCGATCAAAAGCACCCGCTTGTGCTTAAGCGCCAGGGAGGCGCCCAAGTTTATGGCCGTGGTAGTCTTGCCGACACCGCCCTTTTGATTGGCGACGGCGATGATCTTATTCATTATCGTCGATGTTCCACGTGAAACACTCATCACGACTCCGGACTTTCCCATTTAAGCTCCGAACCTCTAAATTTATCACAGTTTATTTTGAAATAACACCGGCAATTGTTGGTTCACAAAAATATCTGGAGGTTTCCTGATCTGAGATGTCGAATAGCGACCAAAGATTTGATCCTTCCTCCCCCGATATCAGAATCATCGATCATGGATCCCGCACGGGGCCTTTGGCTTAGGGTCATTTCCCGGCCGCCTTGGGCCGAGCTGAAGCGCTCTGCCGACGCCCGGCTGCCTGAAGCTTGAGAAAAATATGGATGTTGATCAGAGCGGCGGGCGTGATCCCGGGAATCCTTTTGGCCTCTCCCATGGTCGAAGGGGAGAATTTCCGTAGTTTTTCGACCGCCTCGGTCGTCAAGCCCGGAATGGCCTGGAAAGGAAGTCCCGGGGGGATTCTTACTCGATCGAACTTACGGATCCGCGCAATTTCTTTGGCTTGCTTTTTCAAATAGCCCGAGTATTTGATGTCAGATTCGATGTGGCGGATTTCCTCATCCGTCAGGATCTCAGGGAGGGGGTGGGTCACAAGGAGGTCCCTGAGGGAGATATGCGGTTTTTTTAAGCTGTCCTGGAGGGTGATGCGGCCTTTTGCACTCTTGTTTGCAGTTTGAGTCCGGAGAATTCGTCGGACACGTGCGAGCCGCTCCTGTTTTTCCCGATAGGCTTGGTAATCCTCTTGGCCGATCAATCCCAGCCTGCGCCCGTATTCGGTGAGCCGCACATCCGCATTGTCGATCCTGAGCTGAAGTCGATATTCGGCGCGAGCCGTGAACAGGCGATAAGGCTCCTCTACGCCTTTGGTGATCAGGTCATCGATCAGCACCCCGATATAGGCTTGGTCCCGACGCAAAATAAAAGGCCTGCGCCGCTGGATCTTCAAGGCGGCATTGATGCCGGCCATCAGTCCCTGGGCGGCGGCCTCCTCGTAACCGGAAGTGCCGTTGATCTGCCCGGCGAGGTAGAGATTCTCGATGGCTTCCGTCTCCAGCGTGGGCCGGAGCTGTGTGGGCAAGACCGCATCGTACTCGATGGCATAGGCCGGGCGAAGGATCCGGGCATCCTCCAGCCCCGGGATGCTGACCAACACTTCGCGTTGAATCTCGAGAGGGAGCGAAGTCGACAGGCCGTTGACATAGATCTCTTCGGTGTCCAGGCCTTCCGGTTCCAAGAAAAATTGATGCCGCGCATGGTGCGGGAATTCCTTCACTTTGACTTCGATGGAGGGGCAGTACCGCGGCCCGATACCGGTGATCCCGCCGCCGTAGAGGGCCGACCGATTCAAATTGGCCTGAATGATTTCATGGGTCCGGGCATTGGTGTATCCGATGTGGCACACCACCCGGTTCACCAGCGTCCGTTTGGTTCGGAATGAGAAGGGGACCGGGATTTCGTCCCCCGGCTGGGGGGTGAATCGGCTCCATTCTATTCCATCGCGCTGCAGACGCATAGGGGTTCCGGTCTTGAGCCGAAAGGTGCGCAGGCCCAGGATCTTGAGCTGATCTGCGAGGTGGGTGGAGGGAGGTTCGTCGGCCCTCCCGGCCGGATAGCTGTGTCGGCCGATATGGATCAGGCCGTTCAGAAAGGTGCCCGGCGTCAGGATCACGGCCTTCGCCATGAGAGGAGGGCCGTCGATGGTGTTGACGCCCTGAACCCGGTTTTGCCGGATTATGATTTCCCTAACCATTCCCGGCAGCACGGTCAGATGGGGTATGTTTTTCAGGCGATATCGCATGGCCTTCCGGTAGCGCGCCTTGTCCGATTGTGCCCGTGGGGCCTGGACGGCCCCGCCACGGCTGCGGTTGAGCAGTCGGAACTGGATGCCGGTCTCATCGGCCAGCAGTCCCATGACGCCGCCCAGGGCATCGATCTCCCTGACTAGATGACCCTTGGCCAGCCCGCCGATGGCGGGATTGCAGGACATCTGGGCGATGGTCTCCAGGTTGATGGTGACCAATCCGGTACGGAGGCCCATCCGGCCGGCAGCGCAGGCCGCTTCACAGCCGGCGTGGCCGGCGCCGATCACGATCACGTCGAAGCGGCGGTCTTTGATCATGGGGGATCACTTTCCGATGCAGAATCGGGCGAAGATCTGATCCAGGATGTCATCGGTCCGGATGTCGCCGACCAGCTGCCCGATAAGGGGAGGGATGGAGCGCATCTCTTCCGCTAAAACCTCTTCGGAAAATCCCTGCATTAGGACCTGCAGCGAAGATCCCAAGGATTTTCCGATCTCCTCCAGAAGGAGCTTCTGCCGGAGGTGGAGTATGACATCCTCCGTCCGTTTTCGTTCGGGGACAAAAACTTGATGTATCTTCGCTTTGAGGCCGGAAAGATTATGTCCCTCCAGAGCGGAGATCTCCAGTCGGGGGAGATCCGTCCCCAATTCCCCCAGCCAGCCGGTCCCCATCTTCTGCGGGAGATCGGTCTTGTTCCATACCAGGATGGTTTTTTTGTTCCGATACTTCTTGGCCAGCTCCAGGTCCGTCTCGCTTTCCGGCCGAGAGGCATCCAGCACCAGCAGGATCCCGTCTGCCTGAGCGGCCAGCCGTCTGCCGCGGAGTAAGCCTTCCTGTTCGATGGGATCTGAGGAATTGTCCAGGCCGGCCATGTCGACCAAGGTAAACAGCGAGTCTTTGATCCGTAGTGGTTCTCGCAGATAATCTCGGGTAGTGCCAGGAAATGGGGTCACGATGGCACGGTCTCTTTCCAGCAGCGCATTAAACAGCGTGGATTTGCCCACGTTGGCTCGGCCGATGATGACTAGTGTCAATCCCTCTCTCAGGGTCTTTCCCAGGTCGTAGCTTTGAACCAACTGATCGACTTCCGCCGCCCACTTTTGAATGGAGCGGGCGATATCCTCGGACGAGATCTGCACGCCCTCGTCGGGAAACTCGATTCCGGCTTCGATCTGGGAAAGAATTTGGATGATGCCCTTCCGAAGGTTTCTGATCCGTCGGGAAAGCCGCCCCTCCATCTGTCGAAAGGAGATCTTCGCCTGCTCCAGGGAAGAAGACATGATGATGTCGTTAACGGCTTCCGCCTGAAGCAGATCGATCCGCCCTCCGAGCAGGGCCCGAAGCGTGAATTCCCCGGGGTGGGCGTGGCGGGCACCCGCCTCAATTCCCAGCCGAATGACCTCTTCCAACAGTACCGGGCTACCGTGGGTGCTGATCTCCACCACATCTTCGGTTGTGTAGGAATGGGGTCCGGGAAAATAGGTGAGCAGGGCTTCCTCGAACGCCTCTTCCGTTTGTGGATCGCAGAGGTGCCCCAGCACCGGATGTCGGGCAGGAATCCGTGAGCGCCGGGTTTTGGCTCGGAAGAACTTTTGGGATAAGGTGAGCGCACGATCTCCGCTCAGGCGTACCAAACCCAGCCCCCCCGGGGCCAAAGGCGTGGCGACCGCGATGATTGTATCGTCAAGCATGAAACCCAATCGAACCACGCATAAGTTAATGATATTAAATTAATTATATAAATATGAGCCGGGAATAATCCGGTTGCTGATCTTCAAGTGTAGGACCTGGACCCTTGCCCTTTGGTGGGATACACCTTGACTTTTTTCAGGAATCCCTCCCCGATGCTCTCGGTGGCAATACCCGGGATCTGGTTGACCGCGATGTGGACCAGGCGGCGTTCATAAGGATTCATGGGTTCCAACAGCTCTTTGCGACCCGACTCCCGCACACGTCGGGCCACGTGCTGGACATAATCACGCAGCTCGCGCTCTTTGCGCTTGCGGAAAAAGTCGCAGTCCGTCTGGACCTTCAAGGATGAAATCTTGTTGAGCACATGCTGAAAAGCCAGCAGTAGGGCCCCGTCTTTCTGCAGAAGCAGATGCTTATCCCTTCCCTCGAAGATGATAAACAGGATGTCGTGGTTGCGGCGGGTGTGATATTTGATCTCCAGGGGATAAATTTCCAGCAATTTATCCAAAAAACGCACCGCGGGATCCGTATCGCTTTCCTTTTTGGGCCAGGCCCGGATGACGATTTCCTTGGTCTTGATACCGAACAGCTTGGTCTTTTCCGCCACGATTTCGTAGTTGAATTGGGTCCGAGGTATCTTCAGGATGTGTTCGGCATGGCTGATGACATCTTCCAGATTGCGTCCCTTGAATTCCTGTTTGTCGGAATCATTTTTTTCTTCGTTTGGCATGGGTCTCTCTCTTTTGCTTTTGCTTGAAACGATTCATGATGTATTGCTGCCCGATCTGAAGGACATTGTTGGTCAGCCAGTAGAGCACCAGTCCGCTGGGGAAGCTGATAAAAAATATGGTCATGATGACGGGCATGATGAGCATCATCCGCTGCTGTGTGGCGTCTCCGGTAGTAGGTGTCATTTTCTGGCTTATGAATTGAGTGATTCCCATCAGAATGGGGATCACATAATAGGGATCCTTGACCGAAAGATCCGTGATCCAGAGGATAAAAGGGCTGTGCCGGAACTCGATGGCAACCCCCAAGAGCCGGAAGAAGCCCCAAAAGATGGGGAGCTGAATGAGCATGGGGAGACAGCCGCCGGCGGGATTTACGCCGTGCTCCTTGTAGAGACGCATGGTTTCTTCATTGAGCTTGCGGCGCTGCTCGATGTCCTGTTTGGCCTTTTTGTATTTGGCGCGTAGGGCCTTGATCTTGGGCTGCAGCTCCTGCATGCGTGCCATGGACTTGGTGCTGCTGTATGTCAAGGGAAAGAACAGAATCTTGATCACGAGGGTCAGGATGATGATGCAAAATCCCCAATTCGGGATGACCGCATTCACCTTCTTTATCGCGACGTACAGGATCTCGGCGATGAATCCGAAGAATCCGAATCGGACGGCCTTCTTGGCATCAAATCCCAGGGTGGAGAGGAGGTCATACTGCTTTGGGCCCAGATAGGCTTTCTGGGCGGAATTCATCGTCAAATAATGATAGAAGACTTGATTGATCTCTTCCCGTGTGAACACCGCACTGGTTTGCTGTGGGGAGGTGATGAAGAGGGCCGTGAAGTATTGGTCGTCGTAGGAGGCCCAGGTGACGAAGTTATAGGTACTGGCTTCCGGGTCGAACTTACGTTCGTCCTGGCGGTAGACCTTGGCCCCCGCGTAGATGGAGACTCCGGGCGACCCGCCCAGCCTGCTCTGGGAGGCGGCTTGGAGGTTGCCGAAGTTGGGGCCCCAAACCATCCGAGGTTCCACCGGCTGACCGTTTTTCCAGAGGCGGAGCTGGATGTCGAAATCGTACCCGTCCCCCCGAAACGTAAACACCTTTTCCACCCGGGTCCCGCGGCCGTCGGCAAACTCGAGGATCAGGTCGCCGGATTCCCCGTCGATCAGTTCCAGCGAGGTGAGGGAGGGTTTGAACAGGGCCGTATTGATCAGGCCGTCGAAGGCGGGATCATCCGTCTGCAGGGCAAAGGGGTATCTCCCCAGATCCGCCGCGTCAGCGGAGACCAGCTCCAGGGGTTCGCCCACTTCGTCGAAATGTTGTTTGAGCCGCCAGCTGGTCAAGACCGCGCCGACATTGCTCCATACCGCCCTATAGAAGGGAGTGTCGACGGTGATTGAGGCCTTTCTTTCCTCCGAAACCGCCGAGTCGGCAGCCGGCATATCCTCCTTAATCTGGGGAGCCGGTTCTCCGGTCTTAGCCTTGAGCTTCTGGGGTTCCGGGAGTGCCTGTGTCTCTGTTTGCGGCTGGCTGGTGATCGGAAGCGGCGGCGCCGGTTCCGGCGGAGGCTTTTTCACCATCAGGGCTTGCCAGGCGAACAGCACCACGAACGAAAGCACGATAGCGATGAGAAGTCGTTTTTCCATTATGGGGTCCTTTATGGGACGGGATCGACACCTCCGGGGTGAAATGGATGGCATCTGGCGATCCTTTTCACACCCAGGGCAATCCCTTTGAGTAATCCATGCTTTCCAATAGCCTGATATGTGTAATCGGAACAGGTGGGATAGAAACGGCAGTGATTCCCCAGCAGGGGGGACAAGATGCGTTTATACCCTCTGATCAGGGACAATGCAACGGTCTTCATTCAGATCGATTTCTCTTATTGATGTAGAGTACAGCTTTCATGTAGTCGTCCAGCAGCGCATCCCAGGTCGATTCCGGCATGCCCGGCTTTGCGATCATGATCAGGTCGAGGGAAGCGTTCAATCTGTCTTTGTTCCGCCGGAACAAGGTCCGCATCCACCTCTTGGCCTTGTTCCGCCGGACGGATCCGCCTACCTTCCTGCTGGCGACAGCCGCCATCCTGGAAACGCTTAGATCATTGGCGAGATAGACGAGATTGAAATATTTTCCTCTATAGCGATTGCCCTTTTTGTATATTTTGACAAAATCGCTTTGTTTTCTTATCCTCTCTTGAGGCCGAAGAGATTCGGACATCAAACGGCAAGTCTTTTTCTACCTTTCTGCCGCCTGTTCTTGATAACCTGCTGGCCACCCTTGGTGCGCATGCGGACCAGAAAGCCGTGATTCTTTTTACGTTTACGATTATTGGGTTGAAACGTTCTCTTCATCGCTCTAGCTCTGCTCGGTTCGTTGAGTTAAGTATGTTAAACTACAAATCTTTATCTGTCAAGCTTTTAGGGAGGCCGATCAGGGAAGGGCCTCCTTATCTGAGTGCGTCCCCGAATGCCGCTCCCTTGATCTATCCCTCATCGAAGGACTGGAAATAGCCCCGAACCCGGCGTCCTTCAGGCCGGCGAGCTTACCACAAATGTTGTTCCGCACCCTGATTTGCTTGTGCCGTAAGGAAAAGTTTGACTCACGCGGAAATGATGGGTTATAATGATAAGCCTCGCATGGATAACTTCTCAATCGGTGATAAAATTATTTATCCCAACCAGGGGATCGGCGTAATCGAAGACATCCAAAAGGAAAACTACTTCGGGCAAGAGTTCCGCGTCTATCATCTCAGAATCGTCTCCAATGACACCAAGATTCTGGTCCCGTCATCCAATGCCGAGGAGATCGGCATCCGGAGATTGATCACCCGTGATGACATCCAACAGGTTTATGACTTCATACGATCCGGCACGGTGGATGTCTCCATGAATTGGAAAGGCCGCTACAAAGAGCATTTGAACTTGATGAAGACCGGCTCTATCCTGGACATGGCTGTCGTTCTCAAGAGTCTGTTCTATCTGAACCTCATCAAACCGCTCTCTTTCCGGGAAAAAAAGATGATGGAAAAAGCCAAGGAACTGCTGGTCACCGAGATATCGGAAGTGACGGAGCTGTCGGCGGACAGCACGGAGCAGCAGCTTCTGGCTCACCTCCATCAGTGCTATCAAGAAGGTACCGGCCACCTGGATTCCTGATTTCCCGATCATGAGCCGGTCACTCCGTTGTCTTTCTCAGTTGAATCTGCGCCCGGAAGGTCGAGCCGGGGGCCCAATTCCTCTCCATGATGGGGTTGGAGAAGGCGGAAGATCAGCGTCATGAACGTCATCGCCAAGAACAAGAAAGCCCTCTTCAACTACGAAATCCTGGAAAGCTATGAAGCGGGCATATCTCTCCTGGGCAGCGAGGTTAAATCCATCCGCGAGGGGAGGGTGAGCCTCAAGGAGAGCTATGCCGAGATCCGGGACGGCGAGGTCTATTTGGTGAGCTGCCATATCAGCCCCTATCCTCCGGCCAACCGGCTCAATCATGACCCTCTCCGGGAGCGCAAATTGCTGCTCCACCGCCGCGAGATCAAAAGGCTGCTGGGAAAGATCAAGGAAAAGGGCTTGACGCTAATCCCCGTCAAGGTCCTGATTTCCCAGCGGGGTGTGGTCAAGGTGGAAATCGCCCTGGCTCGAGGCAAGAAGGTGCATCAAAAGCGGGAGGCAATCCGGGAACGGGACCGTGATCGGGAGATGCAGGCGGAAATGAAGCGATTCCGTTGACATCAGGGACCAACAGGCGGCGCTATTTCTTTTTGACCGGATAGCGGATGATGGTCTGATACTCTTCGGGACTGATGGAACCCATCCCTGGAGCTTTCAAATATTCTTCCTCATGCGGGCCGGCGATCACATAGCCCCGTTCCAGGATGTAGGCATGGAGCTTCTCGATGGTGGGGATTTCCTCGCTGTAAGGCCCGATGTGCAGGATTTCGGCCACCTCGCCGTATTCCCACTCCTCGATCCTCACTCCTTCCACTCCGGCCGGAAGATCGGTCACGGTGTCCGGAAGCGGCAGGCCGTAGAGACCGATCCACTCGGACCGAGGATCCGACGCCAGATTCAGCCAGCGCGCGCGGGGGGGCGACATCCTGGCCCCGGGAAGCTGGAAGAATGTGCCGAAAAGTCTGGAGAATGCCTCCTGTGCCACCACATTGGGATCGCCTTTGGATTCCACGACCAGCATCTTCTGGCTGGGCATGTGTGCGATGCGGGGATCTTTCAATTCATCGAATTGATCCGGGTCCTGAAGGCCGGCGGATTCCAGCAACAAAACGGCGGTGATCGACACGAATGCCAGCAACCTGGGATTTGTCATGGTCATCCCTCCTTGGATGATGCGTTATGCGTATATCGTATAGGTATATTGTTGAACAATCGGCTGCCTGCGTCAACCGTATGGAAGGGCGTGCCTCTGTCATGATCCTCCCTGGAAGGGAATCCCGGAATCCGGCAGAATTCCGGTAAATATTCTTCGGCGTGACGCACGCAGTAACGGCCGTGGGTTCCCCGGGATGGATTGACATTTTAGACAGGAACGGTTAGGGTATTTCGTTGTTAAACACTGGATATGAATCGGTGAAAAGGCTCAGAAAACCATGGCTAAAATGAAGAAGTCCAAAGGGATCATAGGAATCCTGACCGGCGGGGGAGATGTCCCCGGGTTGAATCCTGCCATCCGCGCCATCACCATCAGGGCGTTGCGGGAAGGATACCGGGTGCTCGGCATCCGCCGGGGTTGGGCGGGGCTTACCGACTTGGTTCGGAATCAAGATGCCCCCCACGAAGATTTTTATCAAGTCCTGACCGAGGAAGTCGTGAACAAGGTGGGACGCACCGGAGGGACCTTCCTGCATACCTCACGCACCCGACCCAGCCACGTTCCGGCGGTGAACGTCCCCGACCATCTCCGCGAGCAATATCAGGAGCCCTACAATGACCTGACGCCGGAGGTATTGAAGAATCTGGATTTTCTGGGGATCGATTATCTCATTCCCATCGGCGGCGACGACACCCTGAGCTATGGGGTGCGGCTCCATAAGGAAGGTGTCAAGGTGATCGCGGTCCCCAAGACCATGGACAACGACGTTCCCGGCACGGATTATTGCATCGGATTCAGCACCTGTGTGACCCGCACCATCAGCATGACCCATTCTCTGCGCACCACGGCAGGTTCCCACGAGCGCTTCCTGGTGATCGAAGTCTTCGGGCGCTACGCGGGATTCACAGCCCTCCTGCCCACCATGGCGGGAGCGGCCAACCGCTGCGTCATACCAGAACACAGATTCGATATCGAAAGACTATGTGAGCTTCTGACCGGAGATCGGTTGACCAATCCCAGCCGTTACTCCGTGGTGCTGGTTTCGGAAGGCGCCATGTTCGAGGGCGGGGAAATGGTGTTCGAAGATCAGGAAAAAGATATGTTCGGACATAAAAAGTTGGGTGGGATCGGGGATCTGGTCTCACGACGACTTAAAGAGTTGTCACCGCAGTTCAATCAGGGACGTCAAATCAGTGTTATCAACCAGCGGCTGAGCTATCTGGTTCGCTGCGGCGATCCGGACGCCATCGATTCCATCGTTCCCATGGCCTTCGGCAACCTAGCGTTGGACCTCATTCTGGATGGCTCTCACGGCCGCATGGTGTGTCTCCGCAACGGGCAGTACGATAATGTCCCCGTCGAGGTGGTGAGCAGCACCAAAAAGGTGGTGGATGTGGCCAAGTACTACAATCGTGAGCGGTTGAGGCCCTATTACAAGAGTTTCAATTACAAGCCCCTTTTTATCATGACCTCCGACTATTGAGCGGGGGAGATTCAAAAAAGCCGGGCGTTGAATTCCACCAGCCAGCGGTGCAGACGCGTCAGCGGCGTAAAGCGCTTCATACAATAGTCAAGCAGCCGGCGGGAATACAAGTCGTCCGGTATAGGGCTTTCCGTCCCGGCATACAAGCCGTTGTGGAGCAGCAGGTCGGCATGCGGATGGGCGGCGTCGAAGCCGGGAGGGATGCGTTTGTAGTGTGTTCCGCCTAACGAATAGCCCGCCATCCGCTGGATCCCGTTCACGATTTCAGACAGTTCGATCCCGTATTCCGGATGCACCACAGCGCTCCGGTACATCTCCAGCCTCGAACGGGGAAACCTATAGAGCCCCCCGCCCAGCATCAGATGGGGCGGTTCAAGATGAAAATAGAATCCGGGGCACTCCATACGGGGCCGGATACCCTCCCAAAATAAAATGCCGAGATGGGTTTTGTAGGGAGACTTGTCGGGGCTGAAGCGGGTGTCGCGATAAATCCGGAAAATGGAACGGTTGAGCCGAGGAGCATAAATGATCTCGGGGGCGATCCCCCGCAGGCGTTCGCCCATGGCCGTCACAAAGGCCTGTGCGGGCTCCAGGACATGGGCGGAGTACGTCGGCTTGTTGCGCTTAAACCACTCCCGGTTGTTATGGGTTTTCAGGGCTGTCAAGAATTTTACGGCCTCGGGAGAAAAACCTGTGAATGGCTTCATTTCGGGCATTCTCGCCTCCTTGGGAATTTTGCCGTTCAGGGTTTCGGCCCATCCGCCGCGATCGGCCGGGATGTGACAACCGTATGCGGATAAAGCATGATATCCGGGGATGGTGGAGGGAGATCGATCGCTTGCGGCAGGTCGTAGGACAGGTCGAAAATACTCGCCTCCCACGAGCCTGCGCCCTCTATCTCCAGTATAAGGGTCATTCCGCTCTCGGGCAGGGCGTAGATCTCCATCTGAAGCTGATGGGTTAGGCCGGCGTCGATGTCGCGTTCGGTCCGGTTGAATGAGAACAGCTTTTCCTCTCCCCCCTCGAACCGAAGCGTGAAAGGCGCGCTCGATGCCAATTCCAGGCCGGTCAATGGGGCCCGGCGCGGAGAAATGATCCGCAGCCTGATTCTTCGACTTCCGTCAATCCTGGTTTGTGACACGACTTCGACTCGGGGAGGCGGGATGTTGACTTCGGGTGCATTTTTTTGCCAGACTTTACCCCGGATCGACGTGGGGGCGGTGAGAGTCTCTTCCTCAGCCTCGGCCATGAAACTCGCGGCCCACGGGGATAGAGGGCGGACGCTCAAATAGGCCCGGCCAGGATCGAGCCAGTAGATGATATCCTGCGGCTGAGGCCGCCGGTCCAAAGGCAATACCCAACCTCCGATGCCCGCCGTTGCTAGAGTCAGCCCCAAAAGAACGACGGCGGCCCTCACAAGGGACTTCGCTCGGAAGAGTGTCAGGGCCGGGGCCAGCAGGCTGAGCATCAAGAGGGAAATCAGGATGGATTCGGGGGTGAGACGGAAGGCGGTATTGAGCGCGGTGAGCACGAAGCTGAGCTGGATCAGGCCCGGAAGCGCCAGGGTTCCGACCAGCACGGCCTGTGCGGGATTGGTCTCATCCGGATCGTCGTAGGCCCAGACGATCCACAACGATACCAGGGCGAACACAAGAGGTCCTGCCAATAGAAAGCCGGCTTGGGGCATTAGTTGGGCGGCGGCCGCAGCTCCCAAGGCCCACCAGAGAAGCGCCCCGGCCGCCAGGGAGGGCATGTCGGCCCCCCGCCGGGTCCAACCATAGACCAAGAAGAAGATAACAAAGCTCAACCCCATGAATACCGCGAGAAAAATATGCCGAAATTCGGGATAGCGGGCGATGACCGAATAGACGGACCCGAACCGGATCCGGAGGGCCTTTTCCAGAAGCACCGCTGAACCCCATGCAATCCCGGCGCTTGTCATCAAGCTGAAGAATCCCAGTAGGATCCCCCGCCGGGCGAGGTATCTTTTCCAGAGTCCGATTCCCAATGTTCCTGCGCACAGGGCCAAAACCAGGGCCGTGAGCGGCCAGGCCCAGGTGACAGGATAGGAGACCATCCAGGGCCGCCAGAGGGTGAAGTACACGGAATCTCCGGGAGGAGGGGATGACAGCGGCATTTCCGCCAGGCTGCGTAGAAGTTGCCAAGCGCTGGATCCGTGGTGATAAAGCGTGGCATCGCTGAGGTGATCGAGATCGTCCAGCGGAGAGTGATACGTCTGCCAGCCGTCCATGTAAGCGAAATTCATGCCCGGGAGCCCGGCGGCCTGGGCCAGGGTGAAATCCGTATAATTGGGCATAAGCCGGTATACGGCGTGGGTGAGGGAATTTCCGATCGGATAATCGGCGCTGGCGGAAAAGGCCTTGATCAACCAGGCGTTTTCCGGACCGGTTTCGAACATGTAGGTCGCACCGGCACTGCCTCGAGCCTCCAGGTTGATTACGACCCCCACATCGGAGGCCCAGGCATGCCTTTCGAAAAAAGCCTGTGCTCCGAACATCCCGATCTCTTCACCATCGGTGAAAAGGGCGATGACGTCGTTTTTGGCGGGCTCGCTGACGGACAGGATGCGCAGGATCTCCAGGATGGCCGCCACTCCGGCGCCGTCGTCGTTGGCTCCCGGCGCGTGCGGCTTCGAATCGTAGTGGGCCATGATCAGTACCGCCCGGCTGGGATTGCTCCCGCGTACGCGCACCAGGATATTCTCCACCCAAGCGAGTTGGGCGGCACCCGTTTCCCAAGACCGCGTGCAGATCTCGCGCTGGGTTTGCGGAGTGAACTCAAGATCGCGCAGGGCGTCCAGAATGACGCTTCGGACCCTCCGGTGTTCGGCGGTTCCTACGGCATGGGGGACGCGGGCCAGCTTCCGGATATGCTGCTTCTGGTGTTGGATCGAGAACTGCTTGAGCGAGAGAGACGAGGGAATGGGAGGCGGGAAGGTCATCCATACCCCCAGCCCGATTCCCATGAGGACCAGGACCCCGAAAATGATGCCGGATGCAGGCCTATTCATGATCCTCCTCCGTGGCGGGCTTGTCCAAGGTGATGATGAGGGGCGCGTGGTCCGAAGGGGTGGGGCTGCGCCGCTTGCGTGGCCATAGGTCGACGCGGATCTCTTTGATGCGCGACAGCAGGGGTGGAGTGCAGAGCGCATAGTCGATGCGCATGCCCTCATCCTTCCAGAAGGCTCCTCCCATATAGCTCCACCATGTGAACTGTCTGGTGGTGGGATGCAGATGACGGAAGACATCCGTAAAGCCCCACGCCAGCAGTTTCGAGAAGGCTTCCCGTTCTTCGGGCATGGTCCCGATGGTGTCCCGGAGGGCTTCGGCCGAATAGACATCCTGGCCGCTGTGGGCGACGTTGAGGTCTCCGACCAGAAGCAGGGGATCCCGGGGTGAGAAATTTTCTTCCAGCCAAGATAGGAGATGGGCATACCAATCGAGCTTGTAGAGAAACTTAGCCTCCCCCCTTTCATCGCCGTGGGGAGCGTACAGGTTGAGGATCGAAAGGTCATCGACGCGGGCCCCGATCAAGCGCTTCTGTTCATCCCAGGTGGAATCCCCGAAACCCTTGATGACCTGCCGAAGCGCGCGGCGGGCACACAACGCCACCCCGTTGTACGACTTCTGTCCGTAGGACTCACAAGTGTATCCCTGAGCTTCGAAATCTTGGACGGGGAAGAGATCGTCCGTCACTTTGAGTTCCTGGAGGCAGAGCACGTCGATCTCCCGATTGCTTTGCGCCAGCCATTGCAGGACCAGGTCTTTCCGTGCTCGGATTGAGTTGACGTTGTAGGTGCATATCTTCATGGAATTCTCCTGATGAAGCCGACTCCATTATATAGCGAACCGGCATGCAGAGAAACCTTTCTCGAGAAGTTTAGTCGCCGGGCTCGGGCCGGCGGGAAGGACTCAAGTCGGCGGCACTGCGAAGCGGTGGGCGAGGCGAACTGCAGCCAGCATGCTGCCGGGATCGGCCTGATCATGTCCGGCTATATCAAACGCCGTGCCGTGATCGGGCGAGGTGCGGATAAAAGGCAGCCCCAAAGTCACATTGACTCCCGTCTCGAAAGCGATGAGCTTGAAGGCAACCAGTCCCTGATCATGATAAAGCGAGACGACGAGACAATTGGGCCGATCGAGGGCTTTCCGGCACACGATATCCGGTGGATAGGGCCCAGAGACGGGGACACCCCGGCGGCGGGCGGATTCCAGTGCGGGTAGGATGACCTCGGTTTCCTCGTTGCCCAGCATCCCTCCCTCTCCAGCGTGGGGATTCAATCCGGACAGCATCAACTGCAGGTCCTGTCCGCCGAGCGGGCGAGCGTAGGCGTGCAACCGCAGCAAAAAATCTTCCAGCGGTTTGATCCGGATTTTTGAGAGCGCCTGAGCTAGGGGCAGGTGATGGGTGTAGAGGGCGACATTCAGGCGTTCCGAGAAGAACGCCATGATGGCTCCCGGAAACAGGTGTTCCAAATAGTCGGTGTGTCCGGCCCACGATATCCCGGCCATATGCCAGGAATGTTTGGATATGGGAGCGGTGACCAGCGCCTCAAGTTCTCCTTGCCGGGCGGCTTCCACGCCACGCTGCAGGGCGGCGAAAGAAGCGCGACCGCTTTCGGCGGTCGGCTTGCGGGCGGCCGGAAGACCGGGCGCGGAGGCCACATCGGCGATGCGGCAGCGCTGGAGGGCGGCGGTCAGACGTCGTCGCTCGGCCTCTCGGGTGATGAAGGATAGAGACCCAAACAGTACATAATCCCCTTCGGGAAGCTGCGGGGATTCCAAGACCTTGAGGACGATCTCCGGCCCTATCCCTCCCTGATCCCCGATCGTTATGCCGATCCTCGGGAGCGTCATGGGGTAGATTTTGCTGGGGGGGTTCGCGGTCCCGCCTCTGATGCTGCAGGCTCCGGTTCCTGCTTGTAAAGATATTTGATGCTGCTCTTGTAAATAAGGAGGTTGGGCTGGTGGTCGCGATTGAGCTTGAGGCAGTCGCGATCATACCACTCGATGTACCCCTCGACGGTCTCCCCGTCTTTGAAGACCACCGTCATAGGGATCTTTTTATTCATCTGCTTCAAGTAGTAATAGTTCTCTGCATGGGTTTCGTAGGAGGGCTGGGATTTCTTTTTGGAGGCATCGCGGTCTCGCGAGGGTTTTTCTTTGAATTCAGAAAGATTGGGACGAATAAGCTTCCTGTTCATTGGCTTCTCCGCTGGTGTCAGTCGTGTGAAATAAACCTAATTTATACATTATTATAGCATCAATTTCAGGATTATTCAAATTCGAGAGCTCTCATGGAGAGGCAAGATTTGAGGCAGTGTCTTATTCTTTATGCACCCGCCTGCGGTAATCCTTAGGACCGGAACCTTTCTTTGATAGATTCGAAGACCAGCGGCAGCACGACCAGCGTTACCAGGGTCGAAGTCAGGAGACCCCCCACCACGACGGTAGCCAGGGGACGCTGGATCTCGGCGCCCGGGCCCCGGGCCAGAAGAAGCGGCAGCACACCGAAGATGGTAGTGAAGGAGGTCATGAGGACCGGCCGCAGTTTTTCGGCGACACCGAGGCGGACGGCTTCGGCCAGGCCTACGCCGCTCTTGAGTTTGCGGTGGAAGGCGGACATGAGCACCAGGCCGTCTTCCAAGGCGATGCCGAAGATGGCGATGAATCCGATGGAGGCGGGCACGCTTAGGTAAAGGCCGGAGATTTTGAGGGCCAGGAGACCTCCGGTGAGTGCCAGGGGGATGTTGATCAATATGATCAACACTTCCTGGAAGGAGTAGAAGATGGTGAAGAGGAGCAACGCCACCAGGGCTAGCGTTATGGGAGTGATGAGGCTCAGACGGCGGCTGGCCCGCTGCTGCAGCTCGAACTGGCCCCCCCAATTGACGAAATAGCCCGCCGGGAGATCCATCCTTTCATCCAAGACGTCCCGCGCCTCCTTCACGAAGCTCCCGATGTCCCGGCCGCGGATGTTGCATTGGACGGTGATAAAGCGCTTGTTGCCTTCCCGGTTGATGATCCGGGGTCCCACCACCTCTTGCACCGTGGCCATCTGTGCCAGGGGAACCTGGCCTCCCTGGGGCAGGGGGATGAAGAGGTTCTGAAGCTGATCCATATCCCGGCGGAAATCGGGATGGTAGCGCAGGAAGATGTCGAAGCGCTTTTGACCTTCGTAGACCTGCCCCAGTGTTATCCCTCCCACCGCGGCTTCGATGGTCTCCTGAATATCGCGGATATTGACACCGTAACGCGAGATCTTCCTCCGATCGAGGACGATCTGAATGTGGTTCTGGCCGGTGAACTGCTCGACCTGGACGTCAGCGGCTCCCGGGATGGTCCCGATCCCGTCCTTGATCGTGAGGGCCAGGTCTTTGAGCGTATCGAAATCCTCTCCATAGACCTTGACCGCCAGCTGGGCCTTGACTCCGGTCAGCAGTTCGTCCAGGTTGTGGGCGATGGGTTGGGTCATGTTGAGGTTGATTCCGGGAATAAGCTCCAGACGATGTTCGATCTCATGCAGGAGCTGGCCCTTGTCTTTGAAGGCTTTCCATTTCTGGATGGGTTTGAGGCGGATAAGGATCTCCGCGTCGTTGATGGAATGTGCGTGGCTGCCTACCTCGCCGCGGCCTATGCGGCTGAGGACTCCGGTCACTTCCGGCACTGCGACGAGCATCTTTTCTATCTCGGTCGTGGAGGCGACGACTTCATCCAGGGCTATGTTGGGATCGAACGTTACCCGCAGGTGCAGGGTGCCTTCTTCCAAATAGGGGATGTATTCCCTCCCCATAAACGGGAGGAGAGACAGCCCGGAGGCAAAGACGATCAGAGTGACGGCGTAGACCTTCGTTCGGTTTTTTTTGCAGAAGGCGAAGAATGGGAGAAATGCTTTTTTTATGTTGCGGATGACAAACGGCTCCTCCGGACATGCCTCCGGCGGCCGGGCTTTCAGAACAAAGAAGGCCAGAGCCGGGGCGGATAGCAGGGCGAAGATCAGGGATCCAGCCATCGCGAAGGAGATGGTGAAGCCCATGGGACGGAACATGATTCCTTCCACCCCGGTCAGGGTGAAGATGGGGAGGAAGACTAGAACGATGATGATGATCGCGAAAAAGAGCGGCCGGCCCACTTCCTGGGCGGCATTAAAAATTGCCTGACGCCGGTCCTCGCATTCCAGGCGAAGATGACGGTGGATGTTTTCCACCAGGATGATGGCGGCATCGGCGATCAGCCCGATGGCGATAGCCAGCCCACCGAACGAGATCAGATCGGCTGCCAGATCGAAGCGCTGCATCATAATGAAGGAGAAGAGAATGGAAAACGGCAGGGAAAACACCGCGATCATGGCAGAGGGAAAATCCCCCATGAAAAGGAACAGTACGATGATGATCAATGAAATGCCCAAGATGAGATTGGTGGAGACGGTGGAAAAGCACTGCCTGACCAGTGAAGCCTGATTGTAGAACGGGATGATCGCCACTCCGTCGGGAAGGGAGGAATTGATCTCTCTGATCCGGGCTTCCAGATCGGCTATGACCTTGGCGGTGTTAGATCCGAAGAGCTTGAGCACCATGCCCACCACTTTTTCCCCTTCTCCGTTCGCCAGGGCGGCGCCTCGGCGCACCTCCGGGAGGATACGGACTTCGGCGACATCCTGGAGCTTGACCGGTGTCCCTTGATGATTGGCTATCACGATGGAGTTCAAATCCTCGATGGTGCCGGCCAGGCCCACGCTGCGTACGATGTACTCTTCCCGGCCTTTGGTGATGAAGCTGGCGCCCACGTTCTGGTTGTTCCGGCGGACTTTTTCCATGAGGGATGAAAGGGACAGGTCGTATTTGAGCAGGGCGCGGGGATCCACCAAAACCTGGAACTGCTTGACCTCCCCGCCGATGCTGAGGACCTGTGACACTTCGGGTACGGACTTGAGCTCGTATTTGATGAGCCAGTCCTGCAGCGTGCGCAGCTCAAGGGCGGAGTGTCCCTCGCCCTCCAGATAATACAGGTAGACCAGCCCCAAGCCCGTGGCTATCGGCCCCAATTCCGGATCGTGGGCTTGTTCGGGGAGCTGATTGCGGGCCTGCTGCACGCGCTGCGCCACCAACTGGCGGGCCCGGTAAATATCGGTCCGGTCCTCAAAATAGACATTGACGATAGACAGGGCATAGGAGGAGACGGAGCGGATGTTCCGAACCAGGGGCAGGCCGAACATGCTCGATTCGAGCGGATAGGAGATGAGCCGCTCGACCTCTTCCGGTGCCATCCCGTGCGCCTCGGTATAGATCTGAACCAAGGGCGGCGAAGGATCGGGAAAAACATCGATGGCCAGGCTCCGGTAGGCCACCACTCCCAAGGCGGCCGTGATTATCGTGGCCATGACGATAAAAAATCTCTGCTTCAACGAGAATTGGATGATTTTTTCGATCATGGGAATTTAGACGTGATCAATGCACGTGGGAATGCCCGAATGTGCCCTTGCTGATTTCCGATTTCAGGGTGAAGGCCCCCTCCAGGACCACGTCCTCGCGTTCGGTCAAGCCGGCGAGGATGATGCGGAGCTCCCCCACCTTGTCCCCGAGCCGGACATTTCGGACCGCGAACACGTCGGCGGCCTCGCGGACAAACACGACCTTTTCCCCCTCCAGGCTTTGGACCGCTTCCTCGGGGACCGCCAGGACCATTTCTCCTGCGTTCACCTCGCTTTCCAGCAATCCTTGGACATACATGCCGGGTTTGAGCACTCCATCGGGATTGTCCACTTCCGCCCGGATTTTCAGGGTCCGGAGTTTTTCATCGATGATGTCGCTGATGTGGGTGATCCGGGCGGGGAAGCCGCGGCCGGAATAAAGGGCCGTTTGGATGGTCACCCGGCTCTTTTTGGTAACTCGGGGGATGTCCTTCTCGTAGACATCTAGAAGGGCCCAGAGCACATCCAGATCCGAGACCGTAAGCAGGGTCTTCTCGGGTTCGATATGCGCCCCCTTCACCGCGTCGCGATAGATCACGGTTCCCGAGAGGGGAGACAGGATAGGCAGATGAGGATCGGCCACCTCACATTTGTATTCCAGATCCTCGATCAGGCGACACTTCTGGATGAGAGCTTCGATCTGGTCGTGCGTCAGGCCCAGTGAATGCAGCTGGGACCCCAATGCGCCGTATTCGGTAGCCAGCTTTTCGTGCTCGGCCTGGCGCCGCAGATATTCCTTCTCTTCGATGGCCTTGGCTTCCCACAGTGCCCGTGCTCTTTGGTATTCCGTGCGGCTCAGGTTATATTTGGCCCGCGCCGAGAGAAAATCCGCCTGGAGTTGGGCAAACTCCGGGGAATTCAAGGTGATGAGCGGCTGGCCCCGGCGAACTCTACTGCCCAGGTCTGCCGCCAGATCGGAGATCTGTCCGTGCACGAAGGCGGATACATACGCCGTCCGGTTCTGGTTCAAGGCCATGACTCCCGGCAGGACGACCCGGGCCGACAGGGATTGTTTGTGGACACGCCCCGTATGGATACCCCAGGCTTTCTGTTTTTGCGGCGGTACCTTGAGATACCGGTGTCCCTGTACGTCCTCCTCTTCCTGGGCGGAGGGCTCGCCTTCAGATTCATCAATATGGCCGGAAGGTTCGCCTTCCTGCTCATGGGTGTGTTCCGCGGCGGATTCATCCCCTGGGGCCGCTTCCTCGACGTGTGCGGTCGCCGCCTGATCTCCGGAATGTTCGTGCCCCTGTTCGACGGTTCCGTCGGGGCCGCCGCAGCCGGCCAGCAGGAGGATGAGCAAAACGAGTGGATATATTTTCATCAGAGGCTTTCTCCCAACGCTTTCTCCAGGGCGGCGGCTGCAATATTCCAGGCATAGAGGGCTTGGTGATAATCCTGAAGAATGGTGTTATAAGTTCTCTGGGAGTCGAGGAACTCCAGGAGCGAGATCTCACCCTCCCGATAGCTGATTTCCGATAGTCTAAGGCTCTCCTCGGCCTGCCGGAGCAGGCCGGTGGAAAAGATGTCCAGCGTCTCCTGCGCCAACCTTACCTGGCGGATCCGGGAACGGATCTCTTTGCCGATGTCTAACCGCAGGGCCCTGAGCTCGGCTTCCGCTTTTTGGGACAGGCTTTGGGCTTCGGCGATCTCCTTGGATCGGAAGTTCCAGAGAGGAATGTCGAAGGTTATACCCACTCCCCGGTTGACGCCGTCCAGCTCGTTGTCACTGAATCCCCTCAATGCAAGATCGGGGAAGCGCTGCCATTTGGTGTAGAGGATACGGCTGGCGGCCTGCTCCACCCGCTGTTCATCCGCCAGGATCAGCGGGTGGATATCCAAAGCCCTGGCCACCAGGCCCTCTTCATCCCATGTGCGGGGGGTATACTCCAGGGCCCCTTGCAGCGAATAATGCGGGGGGAGCATGTTCCCCAGGAGATTGTTCAATGTTTCCTGGGCGATTTCTCTTTCCGCCTGCAAGGCGTTCATTTTTTGACGGGCCTTCAAAGTTTCCACCTGGAGTTTTATGGCCTCCAATGGCTTGACTTCGCCCAGTCGGGCCCGGATTTCGATGAGCGCCTGAGTCTTTTGGATAGACTCCACGGTTTGCCGGAAGAGATCTTCGTTCTTCTCCAGCATGAGAATGAAAAAAACCTCCGACTTTATATCGAAGCTGACGTTCAGTCCACGGTAGGTCTGGGTATGTCTTTCCGCTTCCCAGGCGTTTTCCATAGCGCGGATCCGGTGGCGCCGCTTGAAGGGATTTTCCAGCGGTTGGGTGAGGGCGATCCCTCTGGCGGTCCTCCGTTCCAGACCGTCATGGGATTCGGCCCGGCCGTAATGAAGTTCCAGTTCGGGATTAAAGAGGCGCTTGGATGCCTGATAGGCCGCTTCCAGGGCCGCCACCTGCTGGACACCCACCGCCAGATCCGGGTTGTACTCTTTCCCCAGGGCCAAAAGTTCTTGTAAGGTATAGCTATGCTTCTGTTGGGCGAATAGCTCAAGATGCCCCGAAAAGCTGGACCGGATTCCGATTGCGGTGAGTAAAACAATCAACCATCTTAAGCGCATCGCCATTTTTTCCTAAAGAACACCCTATCTTAGCAGATTCCCGATGCAATTAGTAGGATATATCCTGGAGCTCTTTCCAGCTGGACTATCCATTAACTCGTGAATAATCCAGTTCCGGGTTCTTGCTGAGGCTTTCTCTCTCCCCCGGTCAGATCCGCCACCAGTAGGAGAACTTGACGAAGTAGAAGGTGCCGTCGTTGCGCAGGATACCGGATTCATCCCGCAGCCGGTTATCGTCCATGCCGATATAAAATACGGTGCCCGGGTTGAGCTGATAGCTGAAGAGGAGGCTGTTGTAGAGGTCGCCGTCATAGTCGTTGTAGTCGGTGATGAGCCGCAGGCTCAGATTCCGGCTGATCTGATAGGTGATGCGCTGGCTGATGACATTGATCTTGTAGACCCGCTCTCCCCCCCTTTCCCTCCAGAACGTATCGTTGTCGTATTTGTAGAACAGGCGGAAGTTGGTCAGGGGCCGGAAGGTGAGCATGGCTCCGTAGGAGATCTTGTACCCCAGGTAGGGATTTTCATCGTAGTAGATCCCGTCTCCTATGGAAAAATCGACTCCCCCTCCCAACCAGGCAAGGGGCTCCGATCCCAGGCGGACCATGAGGCCTTTACGTTTGAAATCGATGCCTTCGTAGCGCTCCAGCTCGTAGGTGTAGCCTCCGAACATATAGGTGCCGCGCCATCCGCTGAGGAACCAGCCCAGGCGGACCTCGTTGTCGGTGAGTATCCCATCGAAGTCATAGGCCCGTCGGAACTCGAGCGAGGGCCGGATGTCGACGACGAAATCGTTCATGGGCAGGATGTTGTAACCCACTCGGGTGCGGATCTGGCGGATATCATTGCGGCGGATGTAGCCCACTCCCGCCTCGAAATCCGGCGGCAGGTGGGTATAGGAAGCCGAGAGGCTCAAGCGGCGGGAGGAGTGGCTCAGATCGAACTGCATGGCCGGGACCAGCCCGGTATCGAGGTCATCAACCTTGCTGGAGGCGCCCACGATCTGGAACGTAAACCGGTTGGCCTGTCCCAGCTTGAAAACCCCGTCCACACCGCCCACACGGTTGTGATTGCCGGTGATGGAGCTCCAGTCGTTCCCGGTTTCCTTATCCGTAAAAATCGCGCCGATATAGGATTCCTGGTAGATATCCTGTTTGAGGCGGAAGACGTTCGCGAAGCCCCGCCGCCATTCCTGTTCTTCTCTGGCGCCGGGGATGTTGATGTCGGTGGGCGCCTGATCATAGGCGCTCATGAAACCCAGGGTGGTCTTGCCCACCTTACCGGTCAGCTTGCCGCCCCACATAGGGGTGGTGATGGTGCGGGTGTAGACCAGCTCGATGGGGGTGTCGAAGATGTCTTTACCCTCCAGAAAAAAGGGGCGTTTTTCCGGATAGTAGAGGTCGTACCGCTGGTTGACATCGATCTGGGGCATGTCGGCTTCGATCTGGCTGAAGTCGGGATTGAAGGTGACGTCCGCCGTGAGGTTGGAGGTGATGCCGTACTTGAGATTGAGCCCGGCTTCGGGATCGATGACGCCTCCCCCTTGTTTGAGCCCGGTCATAACCGGCATGAGCTCGAAGTTTTTACCTTTTTCCAGCTCTCCCTGGATCTGAAGCTGTCCGGCCTGGACGAGGAATCCGTTCACGTTGCGCGAGCGCGGGTACCAATAGATCTCCTCGTTCTTGCGCCGGATGTTGCGCTGGATCTGGAGCCCCCAGGTTTGGGCGGCGGCTTCGGGAAAACGGATGCTCTTGAAAGGGATGGATAGCTCCACCGAATAGCCCGACTCGTCGATCATGGCGTCGGAATGGAAAAACGTGTCCCAATTCTTGTCGATGCGGCTGAATCCTCCGGGGCCGCCCCCTCCGCGGTGACGGCGTCGGACTTCGTTGTAGACCCCGTCCGACTGAACGCCGCAGGGATTGACCAGGAAGGCGAAGGCCTGCTTCTTGTCGTTGAAGGTGTCCAGGTAGATGGTGACCTCGTCATCTCCCATGACCTTATCCCGTTGGGTCAGGCAGGCCCTTACGGCCTTCGGATCGGAGTCGTAGCAGCGGACGCCGATGTAGAGATTGTTTCGGTCATATCCGATGTAGGCTACGGTCTTTTCGGAGGGCTCGCCGCCTTCCCTCGGTTCGTACTGGGTGAATTTGTCCAGCACCACGGCGTTGGACCAGAATCCTTCGTCCAGCCGCCCGTCGATCTTAGGAGGAGGGGCCGCTTCCCGGGCTATGACCAAATAGTCGGAGGGATCGGGGGAGTCGTCTTTGTCGGCGCTAGGAAAGGATAGGGCCGTAAGCAATATAAATATCGCCGTCAGCAATTTCTTGACCATACATATCCTCTCTCAGCAGTCCGAGGCGCCGTGATAGGCTCTTTTCTTTCCTGGATCGGGATTCTATTCTTTTCAAGTACGGTATTATACGACAAATCCTCTCGTTTTTGAAGCTTATTCCCCTCTCATTTGGGCGATCTGGATGTTCTTTTGATCCAGGCTGATACCCATATCGCGTTCCAGCCGAGCCAGGGCGAGGTTGTAATTGATGATGGCCTGCAGCTCGCTCGAGCGCTGCCTCGCCAGGTCTCTCTGGTACTGGAGGACCTCGAAGTTGGTGGAAAGGCCCACCTTGAGCTTCTCCGTGACCGCTTCCAACTGCTTTTCGTACAGCTCGCGGGAGAGCTTGAGCGCCTGGATCTGTTTGTAGCTGGTTTCAACATTGCGGACCGCGATCTTGATGTCGGTGTAGATCTGCATCTCCTGCTCCTTGAGCTGCAGTAAGGCGGAATCCAGATTGACCTTGGCCTGGGCCACGGAGGCCCTCGAGACGATGTTGCTGAGGGAGATGTTAAGGTCGAAGCCTATGGACCAGTTCCGGTATTCAAAGCCGAACACGTCTTTGAAGGAATCCCCGAATCCTCCCTCTTCCCCGATGGTGAAATCGCTGAAGGGATTGCGGGGGTCATCATAGATGAGCTGGGTTCCAGAAACCCCCGGGCTCCAATACTGGGCCCTGAAGGAAAGGTCCGGAAGCATCTGGTTCTTTGCGAAACCCAGATCGCTTTCCGAGGTCTTTATGCCCAGCCGGGAGGACGCCAGGTCCGGCCGGTTTTGAAGGGCCGTGGACAGCGCCTCTTCCAGGCTGATCTCCTTGTATTCTTCGATCGGGGAATCGATGGGCTCGATCGGGATGAATTCGGCCCGGGAATCTTCGGCCTTGAGGTTCATGATCTGCTTGAGGCGGTCTTCCTGGTTGCGGATCTCGGCCTCGGCCACCAGCAGCTCCGCCTCGCGGGACGCGACCTCGGCCTCGGCGCTGATGATGTTGATGGGCGCCATGGTGCCCACCTCCACGCTGCGCCGGTTGCGCTCCAGGAGGTCCTGCGCATAGGTCAGCGACTGTTGGGTGGCCTTGTAGTTTTCCACCGCATAGACCAGGTTCCAGTAGGCCTGCTCCACATCGTAGACCGTCTGCTGCAGGGCACGCTCGAGGTCTTTCTCCGACATCTCCAAACGGGTGCTGGCAACGATGATCTCGCGGCGGGAAATGTTGAGCCCGAAGTTGCGGAGCAGGGGCTGGTCGAAGGAGAAGCGCATCTCGGCGCGGTAGCTGGGATTGATGGTGGTTCCGGTGCGGTTGGTGTTGTATTTGGAGCTGTTGATGCGTAGCGCGAGGCTGCCCCCACCCGGGATTTCCTGGTTTATGGTCCCCACGTAGCTGTCATAATCGGTGGTCGAGACATCGGCCGCGTCGTAGAAGTTGTAGGAAGCCTGCTGCTGGCTGTTCTTGCCGAAGGAGAGGGAGAGGGTGGGCAGGAATCTTTCCTTGGCTTGGCTGACGGCCACGGCCCTGAGCTCGGGAGTCAGCATCTGTACGGCCACCCCCAGATTGTTCTTCATGGCCTTGGCCAGACAATCCTGAAGGGATAGCTGCAGCGGCTGTGATTCCGTGGTCTGCGCGAAAAGCGCCGGGGTAAGGATCAGGATAAAAAGTCCGATGGTTCCGCGTTTTGTCATAAGTGCCTCCTTAAGCGACTCGGCCTGCAAGACAAGGAGATTGATTTCCGTCCGGCAGGGCTGTGGCTGGGACTCGGGTCGTTCAATTTTTTAATACGTCGATTGTACATATATAGTTTCAATTATTCCATCCATAGTCACCGCCGGAAAGTCGGAATGGCTTCATTTTTTCAGGCCATCCGCTGTTCATTCCCGATGCGGATCCGATTTCATCTGTGACCAAAGCTTAAACAATAATCTCTGACTCTTGTTTGAAATACATAATATTAATATATTGAAGTCCATATTGAAATACTTAAGCACTCCGCGATTTTATTCATATCGGAGCGCATCGATGGGATCCAGCTTGGAGGCCTTGCGGGCCGGGTAGAATCCGAAAAACACCCCCACTGATCCGGCGAACAGAAACGCCAGGGCGATGGCTCCCACCGATACTACGGTCGACATCTGGGAGAGGTGATCGATGAGGCGCGAGCTTCCGATGCCCAGGGCGATGCCCAGGAATCCGCCCAGCAGGCTGAGCACGATGGCCTCGGTCAGGAACTGGAGCAGGATGTCTTTCTCTTTGGCCCCCACCGACATGCGGATGCCGATCTCGCGGATGCGTTCGGTCACCGACACCAGCATGATGTTCATGATTCCGATCCCGCCCACCAGCAGCGAAATGGAGGCGATACCTCCCAGCAGCAGCGTTAGTATCTGGGTGGATTCGGCCGCGCTCTCGGCGATGTCCGACATGTCCCGCACATAGAAGTCGTCCTCGGCCCCCGGGGCGATCTTGTGGCGGATGCGCAGCAGTTCCTCGATCTGAGCCTGGGCCTCGGCCGTCCGATCAGAATACGAGGAGACATCGATGGACTGGATGTACTGGATGCCGAGCAGGCGCATCTTGGCGGTGGTATAAGGGATGAAGATCACGTCGTCCTGATTGAAAAAACCGGATTCGCCCTTGGCTTTCATGACGCCGACCACCCGGAAGGGGATCCTCTTTATGCGAATAACCTGACCCAACGCCGGGGCCCCTTCGAACAGGTTCTGGCTGACTTCAGAGCCTAAGACACATATCTTTTGGCCGCCCTTGACCTGCTGCTCGTTGAAGAACTGGCCTTCGTCCACTTCCCAGTTGCGAACCTGGGGATAAGAGTGTCCGACCCCGTAGATGCTGGTGTTCCAGTTCTTGCTCTGGTAGATGACCTGGGCCCGGGTGTTGACGTTGGGCGACATATACTCCACGGCGCCGCAGTTTTCCAGAATGGATTCGGCATCGGCTTCGATCAGGGTTTGGGTGCTGCCTCCGCCTCCGTGGCGGCCGCGGAAGGACTGGCTTCCCGGGCGCACGGTCAACAGGTTGGTGCCCATCTCTTCAAAGCGCTTTTCCACGTCGGCCTTGGCCCCCTGGCCGATGCTGACCATGGCGATCACGGCACCGACTCCGATGATGATGCCCAAGGCGGTCAGGAAGGACCGCATCTTGTTGCGGGCTAGGGCATGGAGGGCGATTTTTGACGTCTTCAAAAGGTTCATGGATCATTCCCCCTCGATCTTCTCGATCAAGCCGTCCCGGACGTATATGATCTTTCTTGCCACCTCAGCCACCTCCGGATCATGGGTCACCAGGATGATGGTGATTCCTTGCTCTTGATTGAGTCGGGTGAAGATCTGTATGATCTCTTCTCCGGTCTTGGTGTCCAGGTTGCCGGTGGGCTCGTCGGCCAGGATTACGGAGGGATTATTGACCAGGGCTCGGGCTATGGCCACGCGCTGCTTTTCCCCTCCCGAGAGTTGATTGGTCTTGTGGCCCTCCCGCCCATTGAGTCCCACCTGCTGCAACGACTCTAGGGCCATCTCACGGGTCTTCTTGGCCGAGACATCCGAATACAGTAGCGGCAGCTCGATGTTTTCCAAGGCGGAAGTCCTTGCCAGCAGGTTGAAGTTCTGGAATACGAATCCGATTTTCTTGTTGCGGATCACCGCCAACTGATTCCGGTCATAGGTAGAGACCTCTTTGCCCTCCAGCAGGTATCTGCCGGAGGTGGGTTTGTCCAGGCATCCGATGATGTTCATGATCGTGGACTTTCCCGAGCCAGAAGGGCCCATGATGGCCAGCAGGTCCCCCTTACGCACGGTGTAAGAGACACCCCGCAGGGCGTTGACCTGGGTCTCGCCCATCTTATAGATCTTGGTGACATCTTCCAGCTGGATAAGGTGGTTGTTTTCCATGGTTCGGTCCTCGCTCAGGGATTCCTTCGCCGGTGCCGCGCTACCGCATAAACCGCATCATGCGCATGGCGTCGTTGCTTCTGCGGGAGCCTGAGCTGGAAGCGACCTGTCCGATCAGAACCTCCATTCCCTCTTTTAGGTCCCCGCTCACAACTTCGGTGTATACGTTGTCGGTGACTCCCGTCCTGAAGAAGAGCATCCGCAGCTTGCCGGTTTCATCCTCGATCCATACCCGGCCCCGGTCCTGGCTGCGGCCGCCCATGCCGCCGCCCGCCATGCCCATGCTTCCCGGTTGACGGCCGCTCATTCCCGGCTGGCCTTGGGGCCGCTGGCCGCCCTGCTGGCCGTCGGGGCGGGGATTTTGGCCCGGTTGGCCACCGCCGCGGGCCGCCCGCATCTCCTGAAACAGGGCCTGCATCTCTTCCTGGGAGAGGTCGGGATTGAAGCGCAGGGCGGTGTTGGGGATCAGCAGCTTGTTGCGGGCCTCCCCCACCACGATGGATACCGTGGCCGTCATTCCCGGGCGCAGCTTCATTTCGGGATTGTCCACCTCGACGATGGTGGTGTAGGTCACGACGTTGGACACCACTTCCGGGGCATACCGGACCTGCTTGACCACTCCCCGGAAACTCTCGTTGGGATAGGCGTCAACGGTGAAGCGGACGGCCTGGCTTTCCTTGACTTTTCCGATGTCGGCTTCGTCCACGACACACTCCACCTGCATCTTGGCCAGGTCTTCTGCGATCTGGAACAGCACCGGCGCCTGTAGGCTGGCGGCTACGGTCTGGCCCTCGTTGACGTTGCGGTTGATGACTACCCCGTCGATGGGCGACTTGATGACCGTGTAGCTCAGGTCCACCTTGCTCGATTCCAGCGCGGATTTAGACTGTTCCAGGCTGGCTTCGGCCTGCTGAAGATCGGATACGGCTCCGTAGAAATTGACTTCCGCCGCCTCTTTTTCTTCATAGGAGATCAGTTCCTTCTCGAACAGGCTCAAGGCACGGTCGAATTTATTCTTCATGTTATCCCGGGTGACCCTGGCCTTCTCCAGTCGGGCCACCGCACTCTGATAATTCGCCTGATTCTGGTTCACCCGGGTAATGAACTGCTCCTGGTCGAGCTTGGCGATGATCTGGCCGGCCGTGACCAGCGAGTTGAAATCCACGAATATATCGCTGATCTTTCCCGACACCTGGGAACCCACATCCACCATGGTCACGGCATTGAGGGTGCCGGTGGTGTCCACCAACGCCTCGATGGATCCCGTCCTGAGCGCTTCTTTGTTGTAGCCGGTTTCAGCCGCGGTACCTTTTTTCAGCACGGTGAAGTAAAGGACCACCGCTGCAGCGGCGATGATCAGGACGCTGATCGTGATTTTCTTTTTCATCGTGAATCTCCTTCTTTTCTTTCCGATGGGGATGCGCGCTCTTTTCGCTTCTCCATTTCCAGCCGCCGCTGCTCCCGGTACCATTCGATCATGGCATCGAATTTCTGGTCCTGTTCCGGATCGAGCACACTTTTGATCTCTTCCAGAAACAGCTCGCGGAGTGCGTGGAACTGCTTGTTCATTTCCTCGCGCATAAGATGGATCCGTTCTTCGTTGTTTTTAAAGATCTCTCGGAACTGCTCCTGCTGGGCGTCGGTCAGCTCGAGCTCCTCGGCCATCTCATTCAGGGTGGGGAAGTGGACCCGGCTTCGGCCCCCGCGATCGCTCCGCGTGCGTTTGGGGGTATCGGGACCAAAGATGTATTTATCCAGGATCACGCCGCTTACGATCCCGGCGGCGAACACCACCAAAAAGGACAGCACGATCCAGAATTTATAGTGATTACTCATGGAAAATATCTCCTCAAGGAGTTGCGCTCATCCAGCGCCGAAAAGATCAGTACCATGTTGGGATTCTCCAGATCCTCTTCGGACAGGAGTGGCGACTCCTCAAAAGGATTTTGATTGCGCAGCAGGATGCCGGACTGGCTGAGCTCTTCCGGCTGCGGGGAAAACGCAAGGGCGGCAGCCAGCAGAACCACCAGAATGACACCCAGCGCAGCCGGGATGGCCCGCAGGGACCACCGTTTCCACATCGCCCCGATTGAAAAACGCGGCCGTTGCTGAAGCTTGGGCTGCAGCCGCTCCCAGAAGTAGGGCTGAGGCGCGGGGAATTCTTCGCTGCGAAGGGTTTGCTGCAGGTTGTGATATTCATTCCGCATGGTCCGACAGGCGGCGCATCGTTGCAGGTGTTGAGAGAGCGCCTGCCGTTCGGAATCCGACAGGGGATGGTCCCAGGTTCGCAGGATTATTTTTTCCGCCTTATGACACCGCATAGTCGCCTCCTAGGCGCGCTGAGAGTTGAAGGACTCGTTTTCTCAGCATCTTCCGGGCCCGATGGAGCCGAGAGTCCACGGTCCCGGGGGATATATCGAGAATCGACCCGATCTCACCGTAGGGCATGCCTTGGATATCCCGTAGGATCAGGATGGCGCGGTATTTCTCCGGCATCGACTCCAAGGCCCGGTGCACGAGTTTGCGACGTTTTTCGTCTTCTTGAACCGCATCGAATTCGTTAGTGGTGTCTTCCTGCATCAATGTCAAGGGGGGGCTGTCCTCCAGCGACACTTTCCTTAATTTGGATTCTTTTCGCAGCAGATCCTTGGAGGCATTCACGGCGATGCGGTAGAGCCAGGTGCTGAATTGGGATTGGAACTTGAATTTAGGTAGGGCAAGCCACGCCTTGATGAATATGTCTTGAGCGAGATCGTCCGCGACCTCTCGGTTGCGTGTCAGACTGAATGCCAGATTGAACATTTTGATCCTATATTTCTCGACCAGAGCGGCAAAGGCGTCCTGGCTGCCGGCCAGGGCCTTTTCGACCAGCTCTTTGTCCTTCATAACATTTCACTTAACGATTTCCTCCGTGCACTGTTTAGACGGAGGTGGGAAGGTTTTCTTCCCGGCCGAAAATCCTGTTCTATAGTGCGTAACCCATATCTTATTTCATTGTAATATGTCTCGATTTCGACATCAATGCCTACCAGTCCCGGTTGGGCCGCTTCGGATCGATCGAATGCTATCCGGCGAAAAAAAAAGGAAGGAGGGGGCGCCCCTCCTTCCTTTTTTCCGTCCAATCGTTTACGCGGGTCGCTTAAAGGATCGGTCTTACTTCTTCTTGGCGGTCCACTCCGAGGTTCTGCCTCCCCGGTCCATGGTGCCTTTCATGGTGTCCCCTTCCACCGTGCCCGCGTAGGTCATGGTGAAGGTTCCACGCGGAGTTTCCCGGGTTACGCTCCACTGGATCTGATTGCCGTCGATCGTGCCCTCCGCTGTGATCGGATCTCCGCCCCGCATGCCCGGCATGGTGACCGTGATCTTGTTGCCGTCCTGAACGATGGTGATTTCGCTGGTTCTCTCCCCCCGCGGCGACTGGGAGGTCATCTCCCAGGTCCCGCTCACATCCGCCGCATTTGCAAGGGCCGTGAATGACATCAGCCCCAAAACGATAAGTCCTAGAGCTAAACTTTTTTTCATTTCTTTCTCCTTTGAATTTTTGTTGTCGAAATGGATAATCATAATTAATTAGACTTTGATAGAGGTTTTTTTCTTCCCAAGAATATGCATCACAATCCTTGATATCCGAGGACCTTAGGTTCTTTTCCTTAATCATCTAAATCCGCCCCACGACCGCCTTGTCCTTCGGGCGAAGCATGACCGATGCCTCACTAAGTAATCCGTGCTAAAGAAGGAAGCAAAAGAATGGAGTCGATTCCCGATTTTTAACAAAAATGTCGAAAATCCTACAAATATGTTATAATAGACAGGATGGCTCGTGAACATAAATTGCAAAAAACAATACAGTTACACATCTGGCCCGAAAATTGCTTTGTTCTGTGGTGAAAACTTGAAAGGAGTTGACAATGCACACACAAAAAATGTTGTTGCTAGTGGCAGGATCGATACTGATCCTGGGTACCGGTTTAGCTGTGGCCGCAGAGCAGGATCAGGCCGTCCAGAGCGAGCTGCGCAATCGCAGTCGAATGGAAAACCGGCTGCAGAAAGGCCCTCTGTTCGTGGATGAAAACGGAGACGGAATATGTGACCTTTTCCGCGACCACGACTCTGATGGAATCCCCAATCGTCAGGATCCCGATTGGGATAAGCCCCGGGACGGAAGTGGATTCCAAGAGCGCAAGGGACTGCGCCAGGGATCGGCCAATCTCAACGGCCGCCATGCTTTTCAAGACGGAGGCCAGGGCTGGAGCCATCGGTCATTTCGGGACAGCCGGGGCGGCCTGGGGAACGGTGTCTGTGACGGGACCGGATCCAAAGTCAACGGATTCAAACGAGGAGGCAAGTAGTTGGAGCCTTGGGGGCCGGCCGCGAGCCGGCCCCCATTTTCAGGGACATAATCATGAGAAATTACACAATTCTGGCCGCTATTCTGGTTTCCATGCTAGGCTCTCTTTACGCCGATACCCTCACCCTCCATTTCAATCACGGCGCCACGGATAATCTCTTCCAGAACGCCTTTGCCGAATCCGACCACCTTTCCAGCATGGGTTTCTCTCTGGACAAAGATTTGGGCCGGATATCGCTTTTTGCCGAGGGATCCTTTTCTTATCTGTACGAAAATCCGGACCTGACGTATTACGCACAAGATCTGGGTTTGGACCACGTGTGGGTGCTGGGAGGAAAATCAGGCTTCTATTTTTCTTTGACCGGACGGGGGACCTTTTACCGCTCGGATTACAGCGACTTCAATTACGGGGCGGTCAATGCCTATGGGGCCTTCAAATCCTATCTCAGTCCGACATCCATCTTCAAGGCTGAGTATTCGTTGACCCTTAGGGACTACCGGCTGTCCCAGTTCGATTCCTTAGGCCATGCCTTGGATGTGAGGTTGGACAAATATTTTCAATCCCGTACGACGATCCAGGCCGCCCTTAGCTGGGGCCATAAATTCTTCTTTCATCCCTCCGCGGAAGAGACCGTTATCCTATCGGACTCGAGCGACCAGCAGGGATCGGATTCCGGTACGGGGCAGGGCATGGGCCGGGGAAAGCAGTGGGGATTGATGTGGTCGTCTCCCACGTGGGCCTCTTCGGATTCCGACCCAGGGGGGCAGGGAATCCAGACCCTGACGTTCAACGGGCTGGTCGCACAGGGAATCGGCGACCGGATCGGGATAAGGTTATCGGGAGGGAAGCAGTGGTCGATTTCCGGCCGCAATCCATTTTCCCAGGTCTGGGAATTCTACATGGTCGAGAATCCCTTTTATGACCGCTTTGCCTGGGAGGGACACGAATGGGGCGTCCAGCTCACGATCCTGGCCCCCTGGGATGTCCAGTTGAAGTCGGGATATGCATTTTCCCATAAGGAGTTTCCCGGGATCGCGGTGCTGGATGAGGAAGGTTTTCCTACGGGCGCGATGCGGAGCGACGGGCGCAGGCGATGGGAAGTGCGCATCGAGAAAGATTTCAGCCGCTTCGCGCTTTTTTTGGCCTTCAACCGGATCGGCAACGGTTCCAATGATCCCCTGTTTGATTGGCAGGGAAACTTTTTGGCGGTCGGATTGGAGTGGAATCTCTTTTTAGGAGATAAAAAATGAGATCCGTGCAATGGGCCGGATATATCGGCCTCCTGTTGATTCTGGGCGTACGGGTATCCGCCGGCCAGCAGGTGCCGCAGCATTTTTACAATGTGGACAAAGAAGTCAGCATCCGCGGCACCGTGCGCGAGGTCATTATGGAGCCCCGTAATCAGGACACAGCGCCATTCCTGATGGTGATCCTGGAGGAGAAGACGAGCGGCAAACAGTACCGGGTCGAGATCAGTCCCGTGTGGTTTTTCGAGCAGGATCTCTACCAGGGGGAATCGCTGAACATCACCGGCTCGCTGGTGGCGGAAGGGACCGTGAACCTGATCATGGCCCGGCAGGTTCGCTTCCGGGGTGAGGTGATGACCGTCCGTGACAAGCACGGCTTTCCCAATTGGAGCGGCGGCCGGGGGCGCCAAAAGGGACGCCGGAAGAGGTAACGGGGAGTGAAACGGCAAAACTTCCTGTTATTTTTCTCCTTGCCTTTTTTGGGCTTGGTGGTCCTCTTTTTCGTTTCCTCCAGCCTCAACCGCCTCTTCATCCAGAACCGCGTGGAGGCGCTGGTCGAGGAACAGCTGCAGGCGACATCCGATATCCTGAAAACCCACCTTGCCCATCTGCTGGATGAAAGCCCGGCCGGGGAATCTATATTTCCTCTTTACTCGGGTGAAGAGGACATCTATTTTATGGCCCTCTTGGATGAGGAACGGAATATCCTGGGTTGGAGCTCCCGTTTTGAGGGATATCTTCCCCTCTCCCTGCGCGATGCGGAATCGCAGCGATCTTGGATCCTGGAATCGCCTGCCGGTCCCATCCTAAATCTGTTCTCACCTTTTCCCGGCCCGGAAGGAAACGCCTATTTCCTTTACCTGGGATATTCCCTTAACAGCCTGGACATCATGCTCGCCAGGTCCAGGCGGTTCTTTTGGATTGTACTCGTGATTCTGTCCGGCGTGGGGATCCTGTTCTTTGCGGGCATGTATCGGCTACAGGACCGCTATATCCAGAAGACCCGCGAGCTGGAAAAGCAGACGCGGGAGAAGGAGCGCTTCCGCGAGATATCGGCCTTCACTTCGGGAGTGGCGCATGAGATCAAGAATCCCCTGAACAGCCTGTCGCTGCTCTGCGATCTGGTTGAAAAAAAGGTGCCCGATGAGCTGCGCCGGGACGCGCAAGCCGGAAAATCGGAGATCCGTAAGATCTCCCGCATCATCGACCAGTTCTCGGCCACCCTCAAACCTCTCCGGCTGAGCAAAGAGCGCTTCGCGCTTGATGACCTGGCGAGGGAGAAAAGAGAGACATTCCTTAAGGAGAGCGGACTCGCGGGCGGTTCTCTTACGGTGGACGGCGATATGTCCGTTTTCATCTATGCGGACCGGGACCTTCTGGGTCAGGTCCTTGACAATCTGCTCAAAAATGCCCATGAAGCCGCCCCTCGGGGAAGGATCGTGATGACCTGTCGGAAGCAGAAGAAGGCGGCGGTGCTCAAGGTACTTGATGCGGGGCCGGGTATCAAGCGGGAGGATCTCCCGCATGTTTTCGATCCCTTTTTCAGCCGTAAGCCGGAGGGATTGGGCATTGGGCTGTACCTGTCGCGCAAGATCATCGAGGCCCACGATGGTGACATGCTGGTCACCAGTGAGCCCGGCCGGGGCACGGAATTCGCCATCCGGCTGCCAGGAGGATAAGATGTCGAATGCCACGTTGCTGCTTGTGGAGGACGACCCGCTACAGCGCCGCCTCATCAAGGGAAACCTGGAAGGTGAAGGGTTTGCCATCTTCGACGTGGGGACCGGGAAAGAGGCCCTCAAAACGGCGCGGGATTATCCCATCGATGTGGCGGTGGTGGATTATAAGCTGGGGGAAGAAAGCGGGCTGGATGTGATCCAGGACCTGCTGCAGCAGAATCCATTGATCACACCCATCATGGTCACCGCCTTCGGCAATGTGGAAACCGCAGTGGAAGCCATGAAAAAGGGGGCGTATGACTACATCGTAAAACCCATCGATTTTGAGAAATTTCTGCTGGTCATCCATCGGGCACTGGAGAGGCAGAAGCTGCGCCAAGAGGTCAGAGTGCTCCGCCATTCTTTAGAGGAGCGTTTCAGTGCCAAGAACTTTGTCTTCGCCTCCTCCCGTATGGAAGAAGTCACGCGCCTGATCTCCAAAGCGGCCCGCAGTGAGGCGACGGTGCTCATCTCCGGTGAGACGGGAACCGGGAAGGATCTGGTGGCCAAATCCATCCATTTTTCTTCGCGACGCAAGGACGGGCCCTATCTGGCCGTAAACATCCCGTCACTGCCGGAGACATTGATCGAGAGCGAGCTGTTCGGGGCGGAAAAGGGCGCATTCACCGGGGCCCATGAGCGTCGCATCGGCAAATTCGAGGCCGCTTCGGGCGGCACCCTGTTCTTGGACGAGATAGGCGACCTTCCGCTTCAGCTGCAGGTCAAACTGCTGCGTTTTCTCCAGGAAAGGGAATTTTACCGCTTGGGATCCTCCAAGCCGCTCCAATCCGATGTGCGCATCCTGGCCGCCACCAACCGGGATTTGGAGGACATGGTGAAGGCAGGGACCTTCCGGCAGGACCTGTATTATCGTCTCAATGTCATCCGCATTCATGTGCCGCGTCTCAGCAAGCGACGGGAAGACATCCCCCCCCTCGCGGATCATTTCATCCGCAAGTACGGGGAGCTTGAGGGCAAAAACATCACCGGCATCTCGTCCGAAGCCCTCAGGCTACTCTTAGGGTATTCGTTTCCAGGTAATATCCGTGAATTGGAAAATATCATCGAGCGCGCCGTGGTCTTCTCCGAAGGAACGGAGATCACCTCCGGCGACCTGCCGCTGTTCCTTCATGATGCCCAGGATGACGGTGAGTTGGATGCGGATCAATCCCTTCCGCATAAGGTGCGTCTTTTGGAAAGCCGGGAGATAAAAAAGGCTCTGCGGACGAACGGCGGCATCAAAAGCCGGGCCGCCCGGGCACTGGGAATAACGGAGCGCGTCCTGAGCTATAAGATCAAAATATATGGCCTTGACATAAAGCCTGATTCGATCTGAGCGGCCGTTCTTTCTTCATTCCATATCCCAGCGTAGCCCAGACTGTGATTTTTTGCAGGCGTCGGACGTCTTCTGTTATACTCTGATGGGGAATGTGCTGAATGACGGGTCAGGCCACCGTGCCCGGCTGAGGGATAAGTTTCTTAAACACGGGCTCAACGCCTTTTTAGATTATGAGATTGTGGAGCTCCTGTTGGCACTGGGAAATCCTCGCCGGGACTGCAAACAGCAGGCCAAGGCAGCCTTGAAGAAATTCAAGACCCTGAGCAATGTGCTGGCGGCTCCAGCCGAGGATCTTCAGGAGGTCAGCGGCATCGGTCCCCGAAATGTGTTCGGCATCCGTCTGGTCCACGAGGTGGCACGACGCTCTCTCAAAGAGCGCATGATGAGCCGCCCGGTTTGCCACTCTTCCCGGGAAGTCTTTGATTATCTCTATCATGCGCTCCGGGATGCCAAAACGGAAAGGTTCAAGGTCCTCTTTCTGGATGCCAAAAACCGGATCATCGAAGAGCAGACCTTTTCCGAGGGCACGGTGGACTCCAGTGCGGTGTATCCCCGCGAGATCATCAGAGCGGCGCTCCGCCACCACGCCTCGTCGCTCATTTTTGTGCACAACCACCCTTCCGGAGACCCCGCCCCGTCCGCCAGTGACCGTGAGATCACGCAAGAATTGGTTTTCGCGGTTCTCACCATGCAGATCAAGGTGTTGGATCACATTATCATCGGAAGCAACCGTTATTTCAGCTTTGCGGATCAGGGCCTGATCTCCGAATTTGAGCTCGAGTTCAACTCTTTGAAAAAACATGCGTGACGCTCTGTCCCCAGGCATAGGCCTCTCATTTTCTCCCTTGATCCCCGGAAGAGGATCGGCCGGAGTCAGCGATTTTGATTTTCGGCCTTCATCGCAAAAATTAGGTCGTATCCCCCGCCCCTCAGTGATCTCTCGGGAACCCGATGACACTCCCCCAGACGGCAAAGGGATGGCTTTCCGGAATTCATTTTGATAGACTGAACCTTCAGGAGGAAACATGGAAGATTGGGAGATCGCCAAGACCGTCACCTTGCAGCCGATCGAGGATGTCGCGGCCAAGCTCGGGATTCCTGAGACGACCCTGGAGAAATACGGCCGATTTAAAGCCAAGCTGGTTTTGGCGGACACCTATGATCCTGAAAAGCGGGGCCGGTTGATCATGGTCACGGCCATGTCACCAACCCCGGCCGGCGAGGGAAAGACATTGACCACCATCGGCCTGGCTGACTCCTTAAATCGGTTGGGAAAGAGAACCGTCGGGGCCTTGCGGGAGCCTTCCTTGGGTCCGGTGTTCGGGATGAAGGGCGGAGCCACCGGCGGCGGGCGGGCACAGGTCATGCCGCGGGAGGAGATAAACCTGCACTTCACCGGCGACATCCATGCGGTCACGGCGGCTCACAATCTGCTGGCCGCCATGGTGGACAACCGGCTCCATTTTGACGGGGCCTGCGGGCTTCTGGACAGCCGGCGCGTGACGTGGAAGCGGGTGATGGACATGGATGACCGTGTTCTCCGCGAGATCGTGGTGGGAATCGGTGGGCCGCTGCGCGGGCTCGCCCGTGAATCCGGGATGGACATCACCGCCGCTTCAGAGGTCATGGCCGTCCTGTGTCTTTCACGAGACCTGGCCGAGCTTAAGCAGCGGCTGGGCAGCATATTGATCGGTTATTCGCCCGACAACCAGCCGGTATTCGCCCGGCAGATCCAAGCCCAGGGCGCGATGACGGCCTTGCTCCGGGACGCCGTCAAACCCAATCTGGTCCAGACCCTAGAGGGCACTCCGGTCCTGATTCACGGCGGTCCCTTCGCCAACATCGCCCACGGCACCAACTCCGTGATCGCCACGCGGCTCGCGCTCCAGACCGCCGATTTCGTGGTAACCGAGACTGGATTCGGATCCGACCTGGGGGCCGAAAAGTTCTTTGATATCGTGGTCCGTACGGGCCATATTCCTCCTCCCGATGCCTGTGTGCTGGTGGCTACGGTCCGGGCCCTGAAGTTTCACGGAGGAGTCAAAAAGGATGAGCTCACGAAAGAGAACCTGGACGCTCTGACGCAGGGATTCGTCAACCTTCAGAAGCACATCGAGAATCTCAAGACGTTCGGTATTCCCTTTGTGGTCGCCGTCAACCGCTTCTCCGCCGATACCGATCGGGAAGTCTCCCAGGTCCGTGAGCTGTGCGCTGCGGAGGGTGTTCGGGTGGCGGAAAGCCGGATCTGGGCGGAGGGAAGTTCCGGAGGCGAGGAATTGGCAGGCGCCGTGTTGGCCGCGCTGGAGGAAGACGAGCATCGATTCGATTATCTCTATCCACCGGACAGCCCGTTGCTTGACAAGATCGAGACCGTGGCCAGATCCATCTACGGCGCCGCAGCCGTCGCCATGGAGGGCAAGACACGCCGGAAGATCACACGGCTGCAGAATTCCGATTGCGGAGGGCTGCCGGTCTGTATCGCCAAAACGCAGTACTCCCTCTCGGACGATGCCGAGTTGCTGGGGCGTCCACGCGATTTCACGCTGATCGTCACCGATGTCGCGCTCAGTTCCGGAGCCGGATTCGTGGTCGTCTACTGCGGAGACATCATGACCATGCCCGGGCTTCCCAAGTCTCCCGCAGCGGAACGCATCGACATCGGCGACGACGGCGAGATCATAGGGCTTTCCTGAATAGTAACTCAGAAGGACTCGACCTCGACCGGCCGCCCTACGCGGGCGATGGGGAGCGTGTGGTGAAGCCCATGACCCGCCCAAGGGAAACGGTTTGCAGGCCCGGTGAGATTGTGCTAATAATAGACGCGTGGGAGTGGTGCTTTGCCATATCAAATTAATCCAAAGCGAAAGGAATAATACATGTGTGATCTGAGGGAGGTGTTCATCGTCGGTGCCGCGCGCACAGCCATTGGAGTTTATTTGGGATCGCTAAAGTCATTCTCGGCTCCGGAGCTCGGCGGCTTAGCTATCAAGGCGGTCCTGGAAAGGGCCGGTGTCGCCGGAGAGGAAGTGGATGAGGTCATTATGGGGAATGTCGTCTCGGCCGGAGTCGGCCAGGCGCCTGCCAAGCAGGCCCTGGTCAGGGGCGGGATCCCACATTCAGTCAACAGCTTTGCGGTCAACAAGGTCTGCGGCTCCGCACTCAAGGCCGTGGACCTGGCAGCCCAAGGAATATGGCTGCAGGAGCGAGAAATCGTCGTGGCCGGCGGCATGGAGAGCATGAGCCAGGCGCCGCATCTCATGTGGGGGGGCCGGGAAGGAGTCAAGATGGGCGACATCACGCTCAAGGATGCCATGATCCTTGATGGACTCTGGTGCGCCTTCGACGGCCAGCACATGGGCTTGACCGGAGAGGTCGTTGCCGAGAAGTTCGGAGCCAGCCGGGAAGAGCAGGATGCCTATGCGGTCAGCAGCCATCAGAAGGCCCGGCATGCCATTGATAAGGGTTATCTAAAAGAAGAGATCGTCCCGGTCGAGGTCCCCCAGCGCAAGGCCGACCCGGTTGTTTTTGCCGAGGACGAAGGCCCGCGGCCCGATGCCTCGTTGGAAAAGCTGGAGCGGCTGCGCCCGGTCTTCAAGAAAGATGGGACGGTCACGGCCGGCAATGCGTCTTCTCTAAACGACGGGGCGGCCGCAGTGGTGGTCGCGTCGGCGGATGCCGTTCGGGATAAAGGACTGCGGCCTATGGCCAGGATCTTAGGCGTTACGACCAATGCCTTGGAACCCGAGATGGTCATGTATGCCCCCAAAGGAGCTATCGAGAAGCTGCTGGCCAAGGTGGGCTGGAGCATCGCAGAGGTGGATCTGCTCGAGATCAACGAGGCTTTCTCCAGCCAGTTGGTGGTTCTGTTGAAGGAGCTGGAGCTGGACCGGGACAAGGTTAATGTGCACGGCGGGGCCGTGGCCCTGGGGCATCCCATCGGAGCCACGGGTGCCCGGATCTTGGTCACACTGATCTATGCCCTCAAGCACCGCGGCTTGGACAAGGGGATCGCCGCCTTGTGTTTGGGAGGCGGAGACGCCATTGCCATGGCGGTCGAAATGGTCTGAGGAAAGGAACGGACATGGACATCAAAAATATCGCCGTAATCGGAGCAGGAACCATGGGGACCGGGATTGCGCAGGTGGCTGCGGCTTCCGGCTTTGAAGTCATCCTCAACGATGTGAAAAGCGGACTGCTGGATCGGTCCCGTAAGATCATGGACTTGAGTTTGAGCAAACTGCAGGAAAAGGGCCGGCTGACCGAGGACAAGGATGATATCCTGGCCCGGATCCAGGCCACCACCAATCTGGAGGACTGCAGCAAAGCGGATTTTGCGGTCGAGGCGGTCTTCGAAAGCCTGGAAGTGAAAAAGGCGGTTATCACCCGGCTGGACCAGCTGCTGCCGCCGGAAGTGCTTATCACCTCCAACACCTCGTCCATCTCCATCACCCGCCTGGCGGCATTGACCGGCCGGCCGGATAAATTTATGGGCATGCATTTCATGAATCCGGTGCCGTTGATGAAGCTGGTGGAGCTGATCAAGGGAATGGCCACCTCTGCAGAAACGTACGGAGCGGTCAGAGAACTGGCGGAAAAATTGGGCAAGGTTCCGGTGGAAGCCAATGATTACCCGGGTTTCATTGCCAACCGCATCCTGATGCCGATGATCAACGAGGCCGTTTATGCGCTTATGGAGGGCGTGGGAACGGTCGAGGCCATCGACGAGGTGATGAAGCTGGGGATGAATCACCCTATGGGTCCCTTGGCCCTGGCTGACCTGATCGGTCTGGATGTGGTGCTTTACATCATCGAGGTCCTGTATGATGGATTCAAGGACCCCAAATACCGGCCCTGTCCACTGCTCAAAAAGATGGTGGATGCCGGCTACCTGGGGCGCAAATCCGGCAAAGGTTTTTACGATTACAGCGGCTGACGGCCGTCCGCCCCCGAGATGGCCCCGATGCCGACACGGCGGAAATCGCGAGGCCGCATCCGACGGTTCACGGCGCCCGGAACGGCGTACGGATCGAATATAGATGCGAGCGAGGAGACACATGAACGATAAGACGGCGAACAACGAATCACGAGGAAGAGCCATAGAAGCCGCCCTCTCACAGATCGAAAAGCAGTTCGGCAAGGGGGCGGTGATGAAGATGGGGCAGAAGGAGGCCGCCCAGAAGGTTCCCGCCATTCCCACCGGATCGATCGCCTTCGACCTGGCTCTGGGCATAGGTGGTTTCCCCCGCGGCCGGGTCATCGAAATATTCGGTCCCGAAGCCACCGGCAAAACCACCCTGGCCGTACATGTGATTGCAGAGGCGCAGAAGCAAGGGGGGCAGGCGGCCTTTATCGATGCCGAGCATGCCATGGATCCCAACTATGCCGCGTCCATTGGAGTGGATGTGGACAACCTCCTCATCTCACAGCCTGATTTTGGGGAACAGGCTCTGGAGATCGCCGAGGTTTTGGTGCGCAGCGGTGCGGTGGATGTTATTGTGGTGGATTCGGTGGCGGCTCTGGTTCCCAAGGCAGAGCTGGAAGGGGAAATGGGCGACGCCCACATGGGCCTGCAAGCCCGATTGATGTCGCAAGCCCTGCGTAAGCTCACCGCCATTGTGAGCCGCTCCAAGACCTGCTTTATCTTCGTCAACCAGATCCGGGAAAAGATCGGATTCTTCCTGGGGAGTCCGGAGACCACGACCGGAGGCCGGGCTCTCAAGTTCTATTCCTCGCTGCGGATTGACGTCCGCCGGGTGGCCGCACTGAAGGATGGCGATCGCGTGGTGGGGAACCGCGTTAAAGTCAAGATCGTCAAGAACAAGATGGCCCCGCCCTTCCGGACCGCCCAGTTTGACATCATCTATGGAGAGGGCATTTCCCGGGAAGGCGATCTCATCGATTGTGGGCTGGAAATCGGCCTGGTCGAAAAGACCGGGACGTGGTACTCCTACGGAGGCGAGCGACTGGGGCAGGGGCGGGAGAATGTCAAGAAGCTGCTCAAGGAGCGTCCGGAGATCGCCGATGCGCTGGACAAAGAGATCCGGACCCAGGTCGGCTTGACCAAGAGCGACGCGCCGGCCTCCCCGAAGGACAGCGCCGGCCAATAGACCGCACAGGAGTGTCCACACAACATCGCCTCTCTGGCTGCTGCCGGGGGAAAGGAAGAATATCCGCGTGAGGATCCCAGATTCCCTCCGTTTGTTGTCGGCGGTGGTACTATGTCAGGCCGCGGGTGCAATGGGCTCGTTCATCACCGCCCCCGCCATTCCCACCTGGTATGCGGCCCTGATCAAGCCGGCTTTCAATCCCCCCTCGTGGCTGTTCGCTCCGGTCTGGATCACCCTTTACACACTGATGGGGATCGCCCTGTTTTTGGTATGGCGCAGGGGTTGGGAGGAGCCCGCCGTCCGCGCCGCTCTGGGTGTTTTTGCGCTGCAGCTGCTGCTCAATGCGCTTTGGACGCCGCTCTTTTTCGGACTCCATTGGCTGCTGCCGGCCCTATTCGAGATCGTGCTGTTGTGGATCTTGATCCTTCTGACAATCCTGCGCTTCCGCAGACTCTCCCCCGCCGCCGGCTGGCTGCTACTGCCGTACCTGGCCTGGGTGAGTTTCGCGGTGGTGCTCAATTTCTCTCTGTGGTGGTTGAATCGGTGATTCCAGCCGCTAGAGTACAGGTTCTCAATCCCTCACCCGTACAAGCCGGGGACTATGTGCTTTACTGGATGCAGGCCTCGGTGCGCGCCTCCTACAATCATGCCTTGGAGTTCGCCATTGAACAGGCGAACACCCTTAAGAAACCCCTGGTGGTGTTCTTCGGGATCACGGAAGCCTATCCAGGGGCCAATTTGCGTCATTATGTCTTCATGCTGGAGGGCCTGGAGCAGGCCAGCCGAGCCCTGGCGAAAAGAGGAATCCAACTGGTCGTGCGCCGGGAATCCCCGGAGAATGGGGTCGTGAGGATGGCCCGTCGCGCCTGCCTGGTGGTGGTGGACCGCGGATACACCCGGATCCAGCGGCGATGGCGGCAGACGGCATCCGAGGCCTTGGATCGGGCCCTGATCCAGGTGGAAAGCGATGTCGTGGTTCCCGTACAGGAGGCGTCCGGAAAAGAGGAATATGCCGCAGCCACCCTTCGGCCCAAGCTCATGAAGCACCTTCGAGACTACCTGATTCCCCTTTCAGCCCGTGTGGTGGGCAAAGATTCCTTGGGAATGTCCTTTGCTTCCTTCTCCCTGGAGGACCCGGCGGGCGCGGCAAGGTCCCTGGATATAGACCGTTCGGTCCATCCAGTCTCCGGCTATCCCGGCGGATATGGGGCAGCGGCCCGGCGGTTGGCGAAATTTCTGGACCACCGGCTGGATTCATATGCCGAGCTGAGCCGGGATCCGGGGGTCGAGGGTCTTTCCGGACTCAGCCCGTACCTGCACTTCGGCCATATCTCTCCATTGGAAATTGCGCTCAAGGTGAACGAGCGCGGCAGTCCCGGCGGGGACGCGTTCCTGGAAGAATTGATCGTGCGCCGTGAATTGAGTGTCAATTTCGTCTTTTACTGCGACGCATACGACAGCTTCGCATGTCTCCCCGAATGGTGCCGCAAGACCCTGCATGAGCATGCCGGGGATAGACGGGAGTATCTGTATTCGGAAAGGGAATGGGAAACGGCCCAAACCCACGATCCCTATTGGAATGCCGCGCAGCAGGAAATGGTCCAGACCGGCAAGATGCATGGCTATATGCGCATGTACTGGGGAAAAAAGATCCTGGAGTGGAGCGAAACTCCGGAATCCGCGTTTGGTTCGGTCTTGAGGCTCAACAACACCTACGAGCTGGACGGCCGTGATCCCAACGGATTTGCCGGTACGGCCTGGTGCTTCGGCAAGCATGATCGTCCCTGGAAGGAACGTCCTATCTTCGGCAAGGTCCGTTACATGAACTCCGGAGGCCTGCGGCGTAAATTCGATATGGACGCTTATCTGCGTCGCATCGAATCGCTGACTACGGGGGTCTAATCCGCCCTTATCGGACATCCCGGCGGTCTTCTGCGGCTTCCCTTTTTGAGGTCGGGATTGGATCTGGAGAAAAGCACAGGCTCGGAATGCTTTACCGCAGTTTCAGGGAGGCCAGCTTCTCTCGGACGCCCGGATATCCGGGATCGAGCTCGAGGGCCTTCTGAAGATACAGGCTGGCCAGTTGTTTCTCTCCCATCCTCAAATAGAGAGCCCCGATCTCGGCGTGCAGGCGGACATTTTTCGGATAGAGTTCCACGGCGATTTCGGTCATTACCGTCAGCTCGCGAAACTTTTCGGCCGCCAGCAGACGAGTCACCTGATCTTCGAAGTGAGCTAAGGGTATCGGCTGGAGTTCATGCCTCCTCGGATATAAGCGTCGGGCCGTCGCCTCATCGCCCAGGATAAGGTGGATCGCTGCCACTCCCAAAAGGATCGCCGGATGGTGGGGGTATAGTGCGGATCCGAGATCAAGGACCTCCCGGCTATTCGCTATCTCGGTGGAATCCAAGAAGTGTTCGGCGACGGAGGCAATTGGAAGCGAGAAATCCGGACAGATCCGGGCCCCGGAAAACCGTCCTGTCAGCCGACTCCCCAGCACGTTGAAATCCATGTCCGGAGTAATGTGAAGCCGCCGCTCGTAATCGGTGTAGGTCACATCCCAATCCCTCTGCCATTCCCGCACCAAACGGTCAAGTTCAGACGGGATCATGAAGGGTTTCTCGGCCAGCTCTTGATAATCGGTAAAAAAGCACAAGGGATTCTCACGATACGCCCGGTTGCGGTCCTGACCGTAGGCTTCCTGCAACACGGCGGCCATATGAACGCCTATCCGGGTCAAGGGCCGGCCGGCAGCGGGGTGAAAGCCGACGTTCAGCTTGGCTCGGGCCGCCTTCGGATCTTTCTTAATGGCGCCAGTATCCAATTTTTCGCGCAGCCAGGCGAAGGACGCACGGAGGTCAGACGGATCATCCGCCAGATCCCGGCCGAAGAAATCGAAGTGGCTTATCCCATAAGAGGCCATTTGGGCGCAGGTGTCGTACTGGATCTGCTCCGAGACATCCGGTAGATAAGCGGTGCTGTCCAGATCTTCCTTAAGCACGAGCTCTGCAAGGCGCCGCACATAGGGCATGAGATCGGCGCCTTCCAGGTTGGCGGCCACGGCGATGGCGAATAGCTCGGTGGGAAAGATCGTGAGGTAGGTCCGTGTTTCCGGCTGCGAACCCCCATGGCTGACCTGGAAGTGCCCTTTCCAAGGGAGGACGATCCATCCCATTCCGTATCCGGTCAAGCGCCCAACTCGGATGGCCATAGAGGTGAACATCCGTTTCCAGGACTCGTTTCGCAGGAGGCGTCCTGAACAGATTCCTCGAGCGTATCGGAGGAGGTCGGTAACGCTGGAGCGGGTGCCGCCGCCGGCGAACCGGCTGGAAACATCCACATACTCGGAATTTTTGATCTTCCCTCCGACCAGACGGTAGCCCCGAACGCGGCGGGGAATGAGGTCGATGGGATCGTCCAGGCGTGAAGCCGTCATGCCCAGGGGAAGAAAGATATGTTTCCGGATATATTCGGCGTAAGACATGCCTCCGGCGGCCTCGATCACGGCCCCCAATAAATTGAATCCGTAGCTGGAGTAATTGTATTTTGTGCCAGGTTCGGCGACCAATTCAAAATCTTTGAAGATGGCCAGCGATTCCTGTGTGTTTTTGGGGACTTTGATACGGTTTTCTGCGGGGTCGTCGCGGTAGTGACTGATCCCGCCTAAGTGGCCCAGAAGCTGCCGTACGGTCACAGGCCATTTCTTGCGCGGAAAGCCGGGCACATAGGTTTGGACCTCGGCATCCAGGTCGATTTTGCCCGCCTCCTGCAGCTGCATCACGGCGATGGCGGTGAAGGTCTTGGTGATGGAGGCCAGTCGATAGGCGCTGTCTGCCAGGGCCGGGACCTGATTTTCCAAATCCGCATAGCCGAATCCCTCGGCCCAAATGATATCGCCCTTCAGGAATCCGATAGACAAGCCGGGGATTTGGTCCCGCCGCATCTGACGTTTCACATAGGGGGAGAACTCGGCAACGGCCTGGGAAAGATCGGTGGGGAGGTTTTCCTCGCTCCTCTGGCCGCCGCCCGACCCGATGATCTCCGTACCGAAAGCCAACACGAGGGCCAGCAATCGGAGATGGGGCCTCAGGCGCATGTCACATGCCTCCTCATCCGGGATGACAGCCGGTGTCGGATGGAGATAGCATTATAATGAATCTTATATTCAATTGCGAGAGCGCGATCCGCCTTTCCCTAGTGGAGGAACCCCAACAACAGATAAAGCGCCAGTGCAGCGGAACCCGCAACGAGCGCGTAGGGCAATTGAGTCCGCACATGGTCGATGTGGTCGGTGGCCGCCGCCATGGAGGAGATGATGGTGGTATCGGAGATGGGAGAGCAGTGATCCCCAAACACCCCCCCGCCCAACACCGCCGCCAGCATCAGCCCGGGATGAAGCCCGATGATGCCGATCATGGGAACCGCGATGGGAACCATGATGGCGAATGTTCCCCACGAGGTCCCGGTCGAGAACGCGATGAAACAGGAAACCCCGAATACCAGGGCCGGGATCACACCTGGAGGGAGGCTGGCCTTGGCCACCTGTGCCACAAACGGCCCGGTTCCCAAGGCGTCGCAGGTGTCTCCGATGGCGAAGGCCAGGATCATCAGGATCGCCACCGGAATCAGCCCCCCGACGCCTTTCATGAACATTTCCGTGATCTCGCTCAGACGCATCAGTCCCTGAATCCGGTAGGCCACGGCTCCGGCGCTCAGCCCGAGGATGACCGCCCACAGCACGGATAGCGAGCCCGAACCTTCCATCAGGTTTCCGCGGCCGGTGATGAACAGCACCAGCGGCATGGCGATTACCATGACCGACACCGGGATCAGCATATTGGCGGCCCGCAGCGGAACTCCCGGCTTTTCCGCCATCATGATAACGTCGTCTGAGACCAGGGGCTCGGCCCCGTCGCGCAGGAATTTGCCCTCCTCCTGAGCCCGCCTTTCGGCCCTCCGCATAGGCCCGAAATCCCGACCGGTGAGCACCACCGCCAAGACTAATGACAGTGCCAGGAGCGCGTAGAAGTTGAAGGGGATGGAAGCGATGAAAACCCGCACCGGGTCATCCACTCCTTGTGCGGCCAACAATCCCAGCACGAACGCGCCCCATGCATTCAGGGGGATGAGGATGCATTTAGGAGCTGAGGTGGAATCCAAGATGTAACTCAACTTCTCCCGCGAGATCTTCAACTGGTCGAAGATGGGGCGGGATACGGCTCCTGAAACCAGCACGCAGATGCTGGATTCAATAAAAATGACCACTCCCAGAAACCAGGCCATCATTCCGGCGGATTTGCGTGTGCGGATCAGGCCTTTGCCCACGATCCAGTTCACGAAACCCTTCATGCCGCCCGAATACTGGGTGAGGGTGATGATGGCGCCGATCATGGCGCTGAATAGGACCACCCGCGTGTTGTCCGCCTCACCGAAGACGTTCACCAGCGCGTCGACGGTCCGAATGATCCCGGCCAAAGGATTGCCGCCGCTGATGATGGTCCAACCAAGCCAGATTCCCAGTGTTAGGGAGACATAGACGTGTTTGGTTTTTACGGCCAGAAAGATAGCCAAAAGCGGCGGCAGCACGGAGAGCCAGCCGAACGATTCCATTGCGGTTGTACAGAGATATAGCACCGCCGCATTCCATTGTCAACGCTTTCCGGCACAGGAATCGCTGGGCACAGG
>Ga0180437_10000850_pt1 | contig 54666 bp, 123 predicted proteins | sample SS_ome_4_FD_132410 | JGI IMG/M metagenome (GOLD analysis project Ga0180437, IMG submission 132410) | Hypersaline lake sediment archaeal communities from the Salton Sea, California, USA - SS_3_D_1 metaG | ecosystem: Environmental > Aquatic > Non-marine Saline and Alkaline > Hypersaline >...
ATTTTTTCGGATATTGAAAATGTTATTGTGGGAAGGGTTAAAGCTTTCAGCAAATCAAAAGAGAGCATTCCGCAAACTACTCAACGAACCAGAGTGGTTGACTGCGGAGTGGCTTAATGAACGGAAGCAGACGCTCGATAGCTTGGTAAAGATGGGTCTTGCTACACAAAATGGAGACAAATACAAGATTAAGTATAGGATTATTGGTTAAATGACAGACTTGCTGAAGCTGAAGTTAGAAAAAACTGGTAATGTAGTTGGTAAAGGCTGGCATGAATACAAATCAGATATGCCAGAAATTGACCATGTATTAGTCAAGTCTAGTGGTAGCGATTATCCATTAGCATTAGATATAATGATAATGCACGAACCCTTCAACGAGAAGGCAACAGTCTGTACTGCTCATATTACAGAAATGGGTGTAAACAAAATCAATATGATAAAAGTTATTAGGGAACACACAAGTTGGGGGTTAAAAGAAAGTAAGACTTTCGTAGAAACCTTACCTAAAAAGCTAACACCTGCGGATGGGGTATCACGTGAAATGCTAAAATCCCTAGTGTCTGCTGTGAACAATGCTGGTGGCAAAGCAGAAATGATTATAGGTCGGCATTGTGATAGTTGTGAATTGAGATTTCGCTGTTTTACAGAACGATGAAAAAACTCCTGTTCAATTGTGAGGGCAAGGAATACTATGCTAACGGACACGCTAATCATCGAATGAAAGTCAGAAAAATTACGTGTTCAGACATAGAAGCAGTGGTGGCACATCCTAGTAAGGTGGAAGAAAAAGGTTATGGAACACTGTTTGAAGGTTTGCGGGATACAAGATTGTTACGAGTTTATTGTAGAGAAAAACCAACAGGATATGTTGAGATATTAACTACTCATTGGAGAGGAAATGGAACTGGCAAAAGCAGAACATAGAAATGATTACACTTGGAAGGGGCTGACACTTGGTAAACTTCTTGCAATCCAAGCGGCTTTAACTGAAGCAGAGAAAGCGGGAACGCTTACGATTGTTGGGAACGATATTAAAATATTCCTAGACCATCAAGTGTTAGGTAAACAAGAACCTTTTGCATAATGGGAACAAAGTTACAAATTGGGCAAATTGTAAAAGCAAGGATGCGTTTGGTGGTCTCTCCTTACTTGTATAGTAAGAGTGAGGCGAATCATTTTGAGATACCAAAGGGAACGATAGGAGAAGTTGTAGATATTAAATGGAAGTCACAGAAAGGCAACAGATTTTTGGTGGACTTCTTGGGTTGTGGTAAGGGTTTTACACAGTTCTCCTTGCTTGCTCCTTGCATCATCTCTGAGATGTGTGATAAATGCACCTTTAAGTTTAGGTGTTTTACTAATAAAGTGAAATGGGGGAGAGTGTCTTGAGCATTAAGGATAAACTACAAGAACGATTACAAGGTAAATTAAGTAATGTAACATTCGAAAAGAACGTGGCAAGGGAGAACATAGTAGATGCTGTACCTGATTTAAGAGTATCAAGACCCAAAACATCAATAGAGGTATTTGAGTCCTTTAAGAGTATTAACCTCTTACCAGTATCTCCACTGTTGACTATGAAAGTTGGTGATAATGGAGAACGGCAAATAATTGATGGACAAACTAGAAAGATTGGTTTTCCCGATGCACAAAGCTTTTCTGCTTTAGTTATACCAGAAATGGATGAGGAACTCCAAATTTTCTTAAATTATATTTTGAACTCAAAACGTTCAAATCTATCTGATTATGAGCGATTAAAAGCTTGTGAGGCTTTATTTGAGAGATTTGGGTGGGAAGCTAAGGAAATTGCGGAGACATTAAAATTCTCGTTAAAAGATGTTGAAAGACATATTGACTTGATAAGCTTTCCCGATGAAGTAAAAGATATGTTAAGATGTGAAGAAATTAGCCAACGTAAAATTGAGGAAGCAATGGGTGATTTATATAAAAATAATCCCCATGTTGATGTATCAATAAAAGATGCAGTAGCGAAAACAATGGCGAACAAAGTTCACACAGAAAATCTTGGGCGTGATAGTATGCACGCTAAACATACACATGAAACACTTGACACAAATCTTGGTGTGATGCACAATGATTATACACCAGAGCAAATTGTAGAAAGCTCTTATTTGGATGGGGAACAATCTAACTTTATTTGTGAACACCCTTCTAAGGTAGATGCTGTAGAACAACTTTTTAACGAAAGAAGTCCGAAGAAATACATAGGATTGTGTGCCGAAGGTCCGATACTTTATGATGCTGAAGGCAATAAAGTTACACAGATGCTACTGAGGGCTTCAACTAAGATAGGTAAAGATAATGTTTTTGGTGTGGGTTACTTTGAAGGTGCAAAAATAGATGATGTAATCGCATATGACTTACCTCATTATCGTGGAAATATGTTCAAATGGTTGGATACGGCTATACCCGACCCCGATGTTGAATTTATTTTCATTGACTCTTTTGGTGGTATGGATTTCTGGTCTAAACCACTATTAGAGTTGCTGGCAGAAAAATACCCGAATGCAGAAATTGTAATTCTTGTCCAGAGTCGTTTCCATAATCGCAGGGGAGATATAGATAAGCTAGAGGAAGATTGTATTAAGTTTTGGGGTCTTGAAGTTCCTGACACATTAGAGGCATTTATTTCAAAGGCTACAACAAAACTTGGTCGTAGCATGGAAATATTTTGGACAGAGGAAAACGAAAGTGGACAACCTGTCAGCTTGGTAAGGATTAATTAATGTTCTGGATAGTATTTGGTACGGCAAGTTTCACAACTCTAATAGTCAGTTGGGCAATGATGCTATGGTGGGCAAAAAGCTCAGTGAAAGCAAGAGAAGCTATACGAAAAAATGGTTTTTGTCCTGAATGTGGAGCACCATTGCTATTTAAGCCAAAAAGGAAGAAGAAAGAAAAGATAGGGTTTCGCACAAGATGATAGAAACAGTGGCATGGGTTCTTCCAAGACCAAGTAAGTCAAAATATATTGGTAGCTTTCCTCTACATTTCGAGAGGAAACTTCTAAACTTGCTTGGAATGAATGAGCATGATTACAAAATACTTCATCCTTTTGGGGGCAAAGCGGAGTTCGGTATTCGGTGTGACATAAATCCTGATGTTGAACCCGATTATATTTGTGATGCACACAACCTACCATTTAGTGATAATGAGTTTGATTTGGTAGTGCTTGACCCACCTTATAGTGATGAACTGTCAGCAGGGCTATATGGGACTGGCAAATTAAAGTTTAAGACTTATACTGCGGAAGCGGTGAGAGTATGCAAACCAGGTGGCTACGTAGTAATGTACCATCGCTCCGCAACGCCAGGGATTGCTGGTACTAAGCTGGTTAAGCGAATACTAATAGAAACGAGGATATGGCATCAGGGAAGAATTGTCCATATTCATCAAAAGGGGATAGAATGAACTCTTTACTATATCACTGTAACGATTGTGATGGTCGGGAATTTATAATTGATGATGAAGAAGCATTAGTTCCCAAGACTTATCCACCCTACTGTCCTTATTGTGGCAAGAAGGATGGTGTGGAGTTTGTTGGAGAGCTATGAAACCAGAGTGTAAATTAACTGAGCAGAATGGCAATGTCTTCAATCTCGCTGGAATAGTTATCAGGACTCTAAAAAGGGTTGAACGGAGCGAGGAAAGATGTAGTGATTGCCACCATAAGTTCAAATGCTACACAGAACGGAACAGGACTTGCTATTTAGTAGAGGAATTTCAAACTCGATTACAAGACTGCGGAAGTTATGATGAGGCTCTACAGCTAATGATGGAATATGTGGAGGTTATCTAAATGCACATGGTAATTAAGGTTATCGTCTTTGCCGAAGATGAAGAAGAAGCACTGAGTGAAGCTCAATGTATCTTAGATAGCTTATGTGGAGAAAGTGAACCGTTTGACTACTACAACACTTTTGATGATGTGTATGCTACGGAGCGATGGGGAGAATTACCAAAAGTTATTAGAGTGTGTGCTGATTTGGGGTCAGAGAAGTGCGAGGAATGTAAGGAACGCTTCCGTTGTTATACTACACAGATGAACGGAATGCTAGAAGAAGCCATGCAACAGACAAAGCAGGAATTCTTTGAACATCTTGGTATGATAAAGAAATTTCTCACCACGCACGATGATGACCAACTCTTTGAAGATGGTGATTTTAAGTACCATTGTCATTCGGCTGGACAATATCAAGGTCCAAATGTCTGGCTTTATGACCAAGATGGTGAGGGTATTAGAGATAGTGAACACTTGAAAAATGTTCTCAGCAAATGGGCTTGCAATAATGGTGGACAACCAATTCCTGAGTTAGCAAATAAAAATACATACGTTATTCCAGCAGATGTCCATTACTAGCCATAAAAGGGGCTTGACATCTACACTGGCGTATGGTATAATGAAAGAAAGGGGTGAAATCCATGACCTGACGATGTATAAAATAGAATGTTTTATATTAGATTTTATGCTTTGGGGGAAAGTTCCTCAACGCTAGGTACAAATGGGTATTTATAAAAGTTGGATCAACGCCTTGAAGCAATGTGCTTCAATGCACCTTTATAATTTAGATTGTAATAAAATTACTAAACTTGAGAAAAGGTGGAGCGTGAAAAGAAAGTTTCCTTATTAAGTGATGAAAGTGCGGGGCTATGAATTGAGAATAGATAGAGTATGGGCAATGCCGAGCAGAAATACATTTACGATAAAACCGATTGCGGAGCTTCTTAAAGAAGAAGTAGGTGAAGGGTTATGGATTGACCCCTTTTGTGGTGAGAATAGCCCCGCACACATCACGAACGACTTGAAACCAGAGATTAAAGCAGATTTCAATGTTGATGCCATTGACTTCCTCAAAATGTTTGATGATGAGAGTGTTGATGGCGTTCTATATGACCCACCATATAGTGTTAGACAAGTAGCAGAATGCTACAAACACGTGGGTTATGTAGTAACACAAGAAACTACAAGAGCGAATTTCTGGTCTGATACAAAACGTGAGGTCGGGAGAATTACTAAAGTTGGGGGTAAAGTCATTTGTTGCGGATGGAACACAATGGGGATAGGAAAGACTCGTGGCTTTGAAATGCAAAGGATACTTCTAGTCCCTCATGGCGGACCTCACAACGATACGATTATAACGGTAGAGATAAAGGTAAGGAATGTTTGAGAAATTATTTAAGAACTTGTTTAATAGATGTGCTGTTTGCGGTAAAGTGGGCAGTCCAGATGACGGAACACTAATCATAGCACATGGTGTTTATATGTGCAGAGAGTGTTTAGGAGCAGAAACAAGCCAACCAAAGACCAAAACTGGTAAGTCAAAGCATGGTTGGAATGAACTTGTTTCTCCTAGAGACTTTGAGAGCTTTATCGGACAAGAACCTATAAAGTCAGAGTTGAACACTATATTAAGAGCGACTAAGAAACATGGAATTCCAGTTCAACACGTGCTCTTTAGTGGCAACTTTGGTTTAGGTAAAACAACGCTTGCTAACATTTTTGCAAGTATGGTTGGAAAATACAGCTACGTAACTGCTGTAAACATTCGGGATGAGCAGGATTTTCCCAAAACTCAGGTTGTTGTTGTAGATGAGGTACATACAATTCGGGATGAGGAATGGTTGCTGACAATTATGGACAAGGGTGAACAGACCATACTTGGAGCGACCACAACGGCTGGTACTTTGAGTGGACCTCTCCGTTCCAGATTTGTTTCTCTGGTCTTAGAACCTTATTCTGTTGAAGAATTGCAGAGAATGGTAGTTGGAGCGGCAAAGAATTTGAAGTACGATTGTCCTGATTATGTAAGTTACGAAGTAGCTCGTAGAGGAAAGACAGTAGCTCGTATAGCTCTATTTTTGTTCAAGAGAATATACGACAGGATAATATTGAGCGATACTCCTGTCACCCCTGAACTACTAAATGAATGGTTTGAGGGGATGCAAATTGATGCTGATGGGTTAGACAATGCAGATAGAGCATACATTGGTTGTCTTTCGGATAGACCGACTGGTATTCAGAATCTATCAGCAATGACTGGTATGGATAGAGTCACGATTGAGGAATCAGTAGAACCCTATCTCCTAACTCATGGATTTGTTAAGAGAACACCAAGAGGCAGAATTTTAGGAGATAGAGAAGTTATAGGAGTGTGGAAATAATGGGAGCAATATTAAATGTGTGTTGCATATACTTTGATAAAGAAAGTTATAACTGCAAATTCATGCCTAAGATATGGGGTATTTGGAGCAGGAAGTGTGTGCAAGTAGACAATCCATTTGAACCATGCCATCTACAGAAAGAATATCCTAACCCTATCACTAAAGAAATTTTACAAGCAAATGGAGTAATTCATTGACATTCTTTGTAGTGATGATTATAGCACTACTGATAGCAATATTTATTGTATTGGGAAGGAAATGACTCAGCCACAACATAAGATAGTCACTATAACATTGGAGGGCAATAGAGACTTCGATGGTTTTGACTGCCGAGGTCGGGTTAAAAGTCTCTGTGATGGTTGTAGGCTGAGATTTTTATGCCTATCAGAACGGGACAACATACAAATCTCAAGCGAGATTATCAAAGAACATAAAATAAAAGACCTGAAAAGTGTGGTGAATTATATGTTCGGTGAGGGCAGAATTCCTTACGAAATTAAAGAAAGTACACGCACCACTCCATCAGGTGACACGGAAACTAGACTTATAATGAGGGCAAAAGATGGAAGATAAAGAGATTTTAGAACGCTGTCATAAGGGGGAATGTATCTGCGATGGATGCGAGAGACGCTTCATATGTTGGACAACTAAGCGTGTTTTCAGTGACCCGACACACCAAGCACTGTATGAAGCATACATAGCAGAGGGGCTTCCACACGAAGAAGCACTTAAAGAAGTGGAGGAAGTGCTACAACGTGCAATAATGGAAGCGGCAATAAGAGAAGCATCAAAGCACCCAAAGAAACCAGACTTTGACAAAGTGGATATTTGGGAAGATAAGTGGAAGAAAGACGAGTGGAGAGACGTACCCAAATTTCCAGATTACGGTAAGTGGATAAAGTGGCAGAATGACCCTAACAGGATATATGATATTATGAAACTTCCTGTGGATGATGCCAAGAAAGAAATTAAAGACCTAACAAAATATTTTAGGAGCATGATAAGTGGAAAAAGCACCTAAAGGAAAATGTGAGGAATGTCCACTAATCCAAGCAATATTAGTTCCATCAGAGCTACACGATAAATCTAAGGTGTTGTTCTTGGCAGAAGCACCAGGTTATCACGAAGCAAAAGAGGGTAGACCCCTAGTTGGTGTGGCAGGTCAAGACTTTAATCGCATTATGACGGATTGTGGAGCAAAACGAGAGGACGGAAATTACATCAATGCTGTCACTTGTAGACCTACAAAAGTTGTGGATGGCAAAACCTATAATCGTACACCAACTGATGTGGAGATACGGTGCTGTAATGATAGATTATACTATGAGGTAGAGGCACTATCGCCTGTGGTCATTGTCTGCATGGGGAAGATACCCTATGTTGCTTTGGGTGGTAATTCAAAAGTTGCAATGAAAGATATTGTAGGAACTAGGTTTATTTGGCGACAAAAATACAGTGTAATTGTAACTTATCATCCAGCGGCAATTGCACATTCTGGTGGTACTGGAACTGAGCGAGGCAAAGTAATAAGGGATGAAATTGAGAAAGCGGTGAAGGAAGCATTGAGCATTAAGCACGCAGACAAACAGATGCGATTGCTCGATGCACCCATTGTGTTTGACCCTAAGCTTCAACCAATATTGGTTGATATGGAAAAGCAGAAGATAAATTGTAATCTGTGGTGGAAAGACCCAAGTAAGTGCGATAAATGCAAGCAAAAATTTTATTGCTTTAGATAAAATGGAACGAAAAACAATACTAATAAAAAATGATGTTTATGATGATAGACCTTTTTATATCAAAAAAGTAATCTGTCATAACCTAGAGCATCCAGAGCTTTGTGAGCAGTGCCGATTAAGGTTTAAGTGCTATAGTGTAAGGGCTAAGAATGAGAGTGTCTTAAATGCTAGTGACATTGAGGTTATGTTAAGTACAATATTGAACACAAATAAAGAGCACAAAAATTATCTGGAAGCACAGTTTATGATGGAAGAATATATGTTTGGGCATCAATTGGATTTGACAGATGCGGCTATGGTGAAGGTATGGATGAGCAACAGGTAGAACCGAGAACAATAAAAGTTCTTGGTGATGGTGAAGAAAGAAATAGAGAAATTGAGAGGTATCGTGACTTTATCTGCTTTGGCAGAAAGAATGTAGATGAAGTTTGTGGTAATTGTAAGCTACGCTTCGCTTGTTTTTCTACACGTGATGATATAGAAATACCAGTAAGAGAGTTCCGCAAGAGAAGCATTAAAGATGTAACTGTTAAGATGGTTGCAAATAAATATTCTGCTTTAAGATACAAATTCAGGAAAGCAAAGAATTGGCAGGATAGAGATAGAGTACAAATAGACTTTGAAAAGGTGGTGAGGAAAGATGACGTGTGAATATACTCCGCCGAAAGTGTTTGAGTTTAGTCCAGAGGCAAACAAACAAGTTGTGTATCTAAGTGGACCTCATGGCGTTGGTAAGTCTACTTTAATAGAGGACTTGAAAAGCTTTGACAGGAAAAGAATCGTAGAGCAAATTGCTCATATGGAAGGACTTACTGACAATGTTAGCCGTCAGATTTGGCGAAACGCTCTACATTGCATTGAACATAGGGAGAATTTGAACTACGTAATGAACCAACCACCAAACTCAGTGGTCATTGGAGATAGGTGTTTCTTAGACGACATAGCTTATGTTGATGCCTGTACTGAGCTTGGGTGGATAACACCAGAGCACAGAAAGGGAATTTTTGAGAATGCCGAATTTCAATATCAAATGTCAGGAACTCCAAAACCAGAGAACTTTATTATCTTACTTCCTCCGATGGAGTGGAACATCGAGAGAATTGAAGAAAGATGGCAAGAAGGAATCCCTGCAAAATGGTGTGAGAAAAACTTCCATTACTTAGGTATTGTCCGAAAGCAATTTGAGCATCTTGGTTGGGCTTATAGCGATAAGGCTATAGTTGTTGAGGAAACTAGCCGAGAAGGTAGAGTTAAGAGAGTAAAAAATTGGTTAAACGACCACAACTTAGAGGACTTTATCGTTGAGGGTAGAACCTATATTGAGGGTATAAGAAGTTCAGTCGGAAGTTAAATATGGCGGTGCGTAACAAATAAGTAAAGGGTGAAGATACCAGTAGATAGCAGAGGTAACGTTGCTGTGAAGTAGATGGGAAAATAGCCTCCCAGGTGTGATGTCTGGTCACTGCCACCAATAAAAATGAGTAACGGTTATTATAAAATATGTCCTAAATGTTGGAGAAAGTATGGAAGGCACTTTACTTGGTGTCTAGATTGCACTCCTAGAGCCAAACTAGACGAAAAGGGGAGGTTTCCATCTGACTCCTACAAAACACGATATGGCACAATCCGTTCGAGGGATAGGGTAAATCTACATTTCTGTTGTAGTAAGCAACTCCCTTTAGACAAGAGGTTGTCTATATGTGACAAATGTAGGACAAGATTTAAGTGTTTCACCGAGGCTGAAGATAATTAATGAAGTCATTATCTACAGGTATTGTAAGAAAAGTCGAACCTATTGGTATGAATGACCCAAGACGAGTAAGACCAATGGATGGCGAACGAATTGTGTTTCATGTAGTCAGTCGGCATTCCACATTTCATTATGACCAAGATTTCGGATGCAGACCAGTGATGAAAGAGCATTGCGACTCTTGCCCCTATAGGTTTGAATGTTTTACCATTAGAGAAAATCCTAATGGAGATGGTAGTGAGCTTATTCAGATAGAGTTCAAAGGTGAGACTCTTGGAAGTTTTCCGAATTATTGGCGTACACCAGAACCTACAGCAAATGAACTTGAAGCTTATCTTTGGGGGAGGTCTAATGGACGGCTTCAAATGAGAACTTCAAGAGGTGGTGGATGGAGATAAATTAAAGGAGGCTAAAAATGGGAACAAGGCATCTAATTTGTGTGGTAAAGGATGGGGATTATAAGGTTGCTCAATATGGGCAATGGGATGGTTACCCTAGTGGACAAGGTGTGGATATATTAAACTTCTTGGCAAGCATGGATAGAAAACTCTTTGAGTCCAAAGTAGACTTACTCTCATGGATAACTGATGATGAGCTTCAAGAGCAATGGAGAGAGTGTGGAGCTAACGATAACTCAGGTTTTGTTACAATGGAAGTAGCCGATAAGCACAATCTACTCTATCCAGAGAATAGTCGGGACACAGGGGCAAAGTTACTTGGGATTATACAGGATGCAGATAGACCTATTAAGCTAGTTAATCAAGTCAAGTTTGCTGGTGACTCTTTATTCTGTGAGTGGGCATATGTTATTGACCTTGATAAGAATGTACTCGAAGTCTACGAAGGTTTCAACAAAGAGCCTCATCAGGGTGAAAGGTTCAGTGATTTTGAGAGAGACAAAGAAGATAGCGAATATTATCCTGTGAAGCTTGCACAGACATTTGACCTAAACAACCTGCCATCTGTGGAAGATTTCTTATCAATACTTGAGCCTAATGAAGAAGAATGATAAGAAAAGTACAAGCACCGAACCGATGCCCTATATTCTGCAACAATAAGTGTAATACGTGTGTTAAACGTTACCTGTGTTACACTGTTGCTGAGGGTATTGTCTTAGATGTTACAATACCTGAATGGTATAAGATTACCAATGCACTAGAGTTTAAGAAAATAGCCGAAGATTAGGCTTGACATTGCTCATGGCATGTGTTATAATAAGGACAGAATGAAAGAAGATTTATACGTAGTAAGACTCTATGACGGTTTCGATAACGAATGGATTGATGTGTCCGAAGCTGTGTCTAAAGATGGGGCAGATAGGATATGGAATGAGAAAACGAAGAACGGAACTGAAAAGACAAAATTTGATGATATAGACTATTATAGAATATTTCCAGCAGATACCGTAATGTTTTTTTTCACAGGAGGGAAGGGAGAAACGTGGCAAAGATTAAAGCTTTTAGGTCACCGAACTACAACTTCATTTTTAACATGGAAGATGGTTTCTTTGCAAGGTGGGGTAAAACCCAAGAAGATGATCCCGAATATGCCCCATTTGGACCTGAAATTCTTGATATTGAAATAAGCACTATTTGTTCACGTGGTTGCCCTTGGTGTTACAAATCAAATGGTTATTACCAGGGTAAAAATATGTCATTTGAGACTTTCAAAATAATGTTCGATAAATTTCCTAAACACCTCACTCAGATTGCGTTTGGAATAGGGGACATTGATGCTAACCCTGACCTGTGGAAAATCATGGATTATTGTAGGGAAAATAAGGTTATTCCAAATATTACAATCAATGGTGAACGGATGACTGATGACCTCTATGACAGGTTAGCAAGAACCTGTGGAGCGATTGCGGTTAGTAAGTATGATAAAGACATCTGCTATAATGCAGTTAAGAGGCTATCAGATAGAGGTATGAAACAGGTAAATATACATGCTCTCCTTTCAAAAGAGACATATATGAATTGTTATAATACACTCCTTGACAAAGTAATTGACCCCCGTCTGACGGGATTGAGTGCAGTCGTGTTTCTGTGGTTAAAACCAAAAGGTGAGAAGAATAGTTTTCATCAACTCGATTCGATGAAAAGATTCCAAGACTTAATTGATACTGCTATGCAGACTGGTGGCAAGTTTGGTTTTGATAGCTGTACTGCACCCACTTTCCTAAGAGCAGTTGAAGGAAATCCAAACTTTGAGACATACAAAACTATGTCAGAACCTTGCGAGAGTACCCTATTCTCTTATTACATAAATGTAGATGGGGTAGGTTTTCCGTGTAGTTTTTCGGAAGGAACTCCCGAATACAGAGGAGTGGATGTGATTGGATGTGATGATTTCCTTCGAGACGTGTGGAACTCAGAGGAGAGTATAAAATTCCGCACTCGTGTAATGAGTAATAAAGACCACAACGGATGCAGAATGTGTCCAGTTTACAACTTAGGGTGGGGGAAGAAATAAGGACATAAGTAGTTCCTATTAAACATTTCCGTTATTACTACTCGTCCTTTGCAAAATAACGGCAGAAGCAGTTCCTATTTTATTTACAGTTAGTGAAATTATACTGCTCGCCGATTTGGAGAAAGAAATGGAAGCAACAATTAAATTATTTAGAGCATTACCTATTGAGAATAAGGTGGTATCAAAGTCAGTTAGCAAACGACTAAAGGCACAACATGCTGATGTGATAAAAAAGACTATTAAACATGGTTTCATCTTCACAGAAGATGTGTTTGCCAACTATTCTAACTATGATGAACTGATTGCACTGGTTACAAAAACAGTTGGTCTAACAGCAGAGCAGATGAATAGTTCTTTCCATAAGTCATGGAAGAAGGTGAAGGATGCCAGTATAGAACAGCTAGTCATAGAACAAATTATGCACTACTTTACCACATATGGTTTTGAAGCTCTTGGTATTGATAGCGACTTTGTTTATATTCCCGATGAAGCGTTAAATATCCCAAAGATAAAGTTAGACAAAATACAGCTTACCATAATTAAGGGATATACCAAAGATGAACTCAAGGAAAAGTTGCTTTCATTATTGGAGACTGGAATTGCTTTGGCTGAAGATACAATAGAAGCTGTCGTAGAGGTAGCAATGTATGTTGGTCTTAGCGATTTTGACAGAGTAAGGAATAAGGAAGTTAAAGCGGCATTATATGATTACTCAGGACTAATTCCAGAGAACCCAACCGAGTTCTTGAGGTATGCCATTTTCAAAGCAACAAGCACAACATTGCTGATAAAGAGTCCTGCCGTGATTGCGTCAATCAAGGATAGCAACAATTTGAATGTTACCAAGTTATTTGATGATTACGAAAAGAAATATGGTCTGGTAAGACTAGCAGAGATATTCTACAGGTTCAAACCATTGTTCTTGGCGTTCAGGACTAATGCTAGGATGAAAGTCTTAGTAAACAAGATAAGAAGGCTTGCTGTTAAATATCATAAACCAATGCCAATTGATGTTCTTAATAATGTTACAAGCATTATTGCAACTAATGGTTTTATCAGCGAGGCACGTCTTAATGAGGAACTTGCTAGAGTAAATGTGTTCAGAAAGATACGTCTAGCATACGCTTTGAAGTTCAGGACAAAAGATGTAGAGTCAATTCTATACAGAATAAGAAACGGTAAGGGATATGCTACTGCATTCAGCTTTAACAAACAAGCTGAAGCTGAAGAAGCATTAAAAATCGTACTAGACTCAATTGCCAATGACATTAGCAAGAATGTAAAGGGTAAGAAGATATACATTCCAGACACTATAAATTATAGTCTACCCGCAACCGAGAAGCAATTCACTGGTAATCTACCTTCTGGAAGTTATGTAGCAATACCTGATGATATGATTGCTGGTATACATTGGAATAATGTAAAAGGTCACAGAATTGACCTTGACTTATCTTTAATCTCACTAGGTGGTAAGTTAGGGTGGGATGCGTATTATCGTGACGAGGGTAGAAGTACGTTATTCTCAGGAGACGTAACTGATGCTCGAAACGGTGCGTCAGAGCTTTTCTATGTAAAGAAACAAGAAAAACAAGCTTACATTATGAACGTAAATTACTTTAACTTCGATAAGAATGTACCAGTACCATTCAAGATACTCGTGGCAAAGGAAGCAGTTAGGGATTTCAAGAAGAACTATACTGTAAATCCTAACAATGTATTGGTAACAAGCAACACTGTAATTGATGAGAAGCAGAAAGTGTTGGGGTTATTGATAGCATCAAAGAAAGAGAACAGATTCTACTTTGCTGAGGTAAATATTGGAAAGTCAATAACATCACGTGAGACAGATTTCACCAAGCATAGCAGACAATACCTAATAGATTACTATGAAAACACTATTGGACTGCGTGACGTTTTGGTTCAAGCTGGTGCAGAGCTTATCAGTGATAAGGCAAAAGCTGATATAGACTTATCTCCAGAAACTCTTGAAAAGGATACTATTTTAGGATTACTAAAATGAAAACAGCACTAGAATTTCCAACATATGTTGAGTGTCCAAGATGCGGCTCAAAGTATGACGAAACTGAGGTTGACATAACAAACATTGAGGAAAACATATTTGGGCAGGACACCGTGACCTTTGAGTGTCCAAGATGTGGTGCAACTGTTCAATCTTTGAGGTACGGATGAAGATACGAAACGGCTTTGTAAGTAACAGTAGCAGTTCATCTTTCATGGTATCTTTACGTAAGTTATCAATAGAACAATTGTGCAAGATACTAAACCACCAAATTTGGGGTGAAAAGATGGGAATGGAGTATGCTAAATCAGATGCTTGGAACATAGAGATAAGGAACGGTGTGCTCTACGGTGATACATTCATGGATAACTTTGATATGGAAGCATTCATGGAAAAACTTGGTGTCACAGGTGTTGTATGGGGGCAGTTCGGTCATGGTGCAGAGTACAATGATGAGGAAGTAGAACCCTGTGACGAAATGTGTGACAACTGTCAGTTAAGGTTTGTATGCTATACTAATAGATGGAACGAAAAGGGAGACGAGGTAATAGACGATGAAGAAGTTTGAAACCAGTTGTGATATGGGAAGCATCAAAATATTTAATGCTACAATGTCATGTTTCTTTGATAATGGTATTGGTGACGTACCAACGGTTGTCTACATTCAAGATGGCGAAGACCCAATACCTGCACTAAAGAAAGACCCAACAAGAGTAGAATTGTCACCATTTGCTCCACTTAGTGGCTCTGAGTTACATGCTAAAGGTAAAGCAGAATTCTTAGGTCATTTTACAGTAAAGAAGGAAGCTTATCTGGCTGATTATGATTGTTCAGACTACCCCCTGTACACGTTTGGTAAAGGTCGCTGGTTCGTTTATCGTTATGAAGATGCGGTTTTAATTATAGAGAAAGCAGATGAGGATTTGCACGCATGACTAAGATAAATATGAAAAGAAGTGAGGCTCTTGAATGGGTCAAACTTGGTATAGAAAGAGGAAACTATGAAGCCGCTCTTAGCATATTGAATGATTTGATAGAACAAGAGAAGAAACACGAAGAAGAACAGGAGGAAAAGAGTGAAGATTAGGTATGGTTTTGTAAGCAATAGTTCCAGTAGCTCCTTTGTTCTTGACAAAGATGGTATGACAGAGGCAATGCTAAAAGAGTTTCGTGTGGCAGTGCATGAAGCTGAAAAAGAAGATGGAAGTGGTGATACCTACATCTTTGAAAGTGAACGTCATTTTCATGGCAATCTAAGTATGCACGATGAGAAAGTATCAAACTTTCTCCGCAAGTACAATCTTAAAGCTGATATTTGCATGTAATGAAGATGATTTTTCACTTTCCCATTCTTCACAATACTTGTGAGTCTTGCCGTTACAGATTTCAATGTATGACAATGAAAATTCACAAAGAGTATGAGTTTGGGATTGGTGGTAGTGGATACAAGAAGATGCAAGAAATCGTACCTTTCAGATTTGGATTAAGGTGTTTCTCAATTGAACCACACAATAGAATTACAAATCTGAAACTTGAGCTATGTAATGATAAGGAAAGTATGGTAGTCGAGGCACATTGGGATTAAATGGAGGCAAAATGAAAACGAGAAAAGGGTTCGTAAGCAATTCAAGCTCAACGAGTTTTATCGTAGGTGTCGAGGACAATACTGAGATAGAGCTACACATTAAAGTTGACCTTGCGAGATACGGTGACGTTATTGACAACAAGGAAGAACTTGATGAGTATTTCCAAGACAGGTATTGGCAATATGATGAGGATGAGGAATACTGGAAAGAAGAATATGATAAGTGTATCGCCGTTCTTGAGGCGGGAAAGAAGCTAATTATAGGTGACTTCTCAGATGATGCGGGAGACGATTTATCAGGTTTCCTCTGCAATCATGGAATCCCCGAATCACCTGGCATTGAGATAATCCACTCAGAAGAAGGATATTAAATGAGAACAATCTCCGTTTGTGGCAAGCATAAGAATGACCACTATTGCGAGGAATGTAAACGGTTGTTAAGTATAATCCAAGAACATAATCCTTGTAATAAGTGTAATGCCCACACAAACGATGAGGTTTGTGGTTGGCATAATTCTTGTCCTGACCGAAGCAAGTATGAAACTTGGCGAATCGAGAATGGATATGACCCTGCATATGACCCTGACGTAGCAAAGGAACTACATGAGGCAGGTCTTATATGAAAAGTAGAAGTGGGTTTGTAAGTAATAGTTCTAGCACCAGCTTTGTCATTCTGGTTAAACCAGATAAGGCTCAGTCGGTAGAGTTTATTCTCAAACATCTAAAAGCATTTGGGGATAAACCAATTCTTACTGTGCCTGAACGTAAAAAGGAACTCAGAAAAGAGATAAGGGAAATTGATAAAGACCTTATCTACGTTGATGGTATATACGATAGAGTGAACAATATGCCAGAGCAGTCTTTCTCTGACCATGACTACTTGGTACTTACAGCTTCGTACAATAGATTGCGTAAGGATGCTATAAGGTGTATAAGAGAGTACCCAAATAGCTTTGATACTATGAGTAAAGAGGAATACCTAACTCGTATAGCTAGACTCAAGGAAGACTTACAGGAAGACCGAGCCGAAAACGAAAAGCAACTCAAACTCCTTGAGGGCAATGAGAAGTGGAGTATTATTTCCTTTGAGGAAGATGCGAATTGGGGACACTTACGTCATATGGTTGATGAACTTGTAGACAGGGGTGACGCAGTAGTTCTTATAAAGGAAACAACATGAAGATACGTGCTGGTTTTGTAAGTAATAGCTCTAGTTCTATGTTTGTAGTAGCATTCCCACATGAACCAAAGAGTGTTAAAGATGTGCGAGAAATGATGTTCAATGGTCATCAGTTCCTTGATAATCCATATGATGATGACAAAACAGAAACAAAGATAATTGCAAAGACAGTGTGGGATGATATAAAACCACAAAAACGGTGGAAGCACGCAACAATGCTAAAGAGGGTCGCAGAAGCAGTAAGGGGTGGTTGGAACGAAGGGCAACCAAGCTATGACGATTTTAGGATAACACCGCAACATGTTACAGAGATAGAATATGATGGCAAAGTTATAATCACGGCTAGACCTAGTGAACAAACTGATTGGAAAGCTTACCAAGAAGCTTGTGATAAACATGCACAAAAATTAGTGGACACCCTATTGGAAAAGTATACAGGTAAGTGCATATATGTGTTTAGCTATGGTGATAATGACGGTGATTATTTCTCTGTATTAGAACATGGGGGAATATTTAATAACCTGCCCCACAAACAAATAAGTTATCACTAGGAGAATAATGTATCCAAGTCTAGCAGATGTTGAGAAAGCGAGTCGTTGGCAACTTGCGGAATGGTATAGATTTCTACCATCCCCAAGAAACGATGAACAGAACAAAATTCTTGATAAAATAGTTGAGAAGTTTAACGCTTCTGGTGGCATGACACCAGAAATAAGTAAAAGCATTGGATGGAGGAACAAATGAAAATAAGAGTCGGTTTTGTCAGTAACAGTAGTTCTAGTAGCTTCGTTATGATAGGGACAAAGGTATCTGATGTGGACAAAGTTGCACTAGCGGAGAAGCTTCTAGCCAAGTATCCTAACATTGAGCTTCCAGATTACGTAAACAAAGAGGAAGATGCTGAGGATTGGGCGTGGGAAGTCCTGTACGCATTACATGACAACTGTCCATTTGAATATTATGGTGAAGAAGGATTATTTGGTTACTCAATCTACTCTGGTAGTAGCGAGGACTACGGACTAGAGGAATTTTCACTGTCTATCGAGGAAATCCAGAAAGCAGTTGAAGATACCAAAGCCATAATGGAAGAGCTAGGGATACCAGCTAACGAAATTAAACTAATAGGTGGACAAAGAGCCTGTTAAGGAGAGGAAATGAAAGTAAGAAAAGGTTTTGTATCTAATTCCAGTTCTACGAGCTTCTTAATCGTGGGTATTTCTGCTTGGGATAATGAAGCACGTGAAGATGACCCAATCGTTGCTGAACTGGCGAGAGCAGATGGTTGTAATGAGATGGGTGGATACGGTTATTCAGAGGGTAAAACTCTACTTTTTATCGGTGGTGAAGGTGGTTATGATTGTGAGGACGAGGATGAACCATATCTACCTGACTACGCTGGTCTTGATGCCGAAGCAGACCTGAAAGCTGGTAAGACAGTTCAGGAAATTGCTGATGAGTTTATTGCCAAAGCAAAAGCACTCGGATTTGACATACCAAGAGAACGAGTAACTTTGCACTATGGCGAATGTAGTGATGGAGGATAGAATGAAAGTAAGACTAGGATTTGTTAGCAATAGTAGTTCCTGTAGCTTCTGTATCTACGGCATTTGGGTTGACCATCCAGATGAAGAACTACGAGACAAAGCAGAGGAATTAAGACTATTCTGCCACCGTGACCAGTACGGTGATGGACTCTATATTGGTAGAGAGTGGTCAAGCATAGGGGATGAGGAAACTGGTAGAATGTTCAGGGAAGATACCGAGAAAAAGATAGAACAACTTCCAATAGAAGATAAACATTGTTCAACACATGAGGAAGGATGGTTTGACGGATGAAGATACGAAAAGGATTTATCAGCAACAGTAGCTCAACTTCTTTTATCTGTGATGCCTGTGGAGAAACTGTGTCTGGATGGGACGTAGGTTTGGAAGAAGCGGAAATGTATGAGTGTGAGAATGGTCATACTTTCTGTAAAGACCACGCCATTGATGGAGAAGAACTTGAGGAATACTTGAGCAACTTGGCAGAGAATGAGGAAGATGAGGATACTGAGGATTACTATGATGCAATCTACGCAATAAAGGCAAAGTATTGTCCATGTTGCACCTTTAATATGGTCAGTAATTATGACCTCATTGACTATCTCTTAAAGAAAGCAGGGATGGACAAGGAAGCTGTCGCAAAAGAAATGCAAGGAACGTTTGCAAATTTCGGTGCATTTCGAGAATATTTGAAAGGATAGAAAGATGGCAGAAGACAAAAAGGTTGTTATTAATGGTGGACCTGGCATCGGATTAGCGGGAATACTTACAATCATATTTGTCATTATGAAGTGTTTGGGGCATCTATCTTGGTCATGGTTATGGGTGTTTGCTCCGCTATGGATTAGTGCTGGTATAGGTATCGCAATCCTGATTGTTGTCGGGTTAGTTATACTTGGGGTTTATCTAGCCAATAAATAGGCTTGACTTACCAAATGGCATATGGTATAATGAGGTATCATGGGTAAGTTAGAATTTAAGTGGAATGGGGAAGAACTTATTGTAAAGCAATGTGACAAGATGAAAACTTCCCCACACGAATGCGAAACTTGCAACAGTCGGTTCGTGTGCTTTACTGTGCGTATCAAACCTGATGATACAAAGGTTTCGTCAAAAGATACTCCACGACTAAGTGACATCATGAAAGCAGTTGAAAGAATTGGTGCAGATTAGTAGTAACACAATGTTTATGTTTGCAGAGCTTGATTACGAATGTGCAATAAAAGATGAACAAAAGTGTGAAGTATGTGATGATAGGTTCAGATGTTGGACAAGTCGTGGTGTTAATCTACAGATATTACACTTCTCCATGACAAAAAACGTAAACAGTATGAGAGACGAATTTGAACTTGAGTCAGAGTTACCTAATTGTTTTCGTGCTGGTAATATGGTAGGAAGTAAGATTAGGGTGCATGTAGAACAGAACAATGTAATACAAGTATTAAATGGTATCGTTACTGCTCAGACCATAATGGCAGATAACGCTAACCAAATGAAAATAATATTGAAAGGTATGGGAGTAATTTTTTAGGAGAACAAAATGAAAGACAAGGCAATCTATTACGTGGATGGACAAACTACAGTTTGTTTGCTTCAAGAGGATGGTGATATTGTAGCAAGAGGAATCTCTGTATGCTCAAGACTGGACGAGTTTGACAAAGTAGAGGGAAGAACTCGTGCTAGAAATCGTGCTCTCGAAGCTAGAGGACGGCAGAGAGATTGTGGTGAGATTTTACTAGATGTGCCAAGAAGCACATGGTTTGATGTGGTTCATCTGTCTCTTGCACGTGACCGTTTTGGTGAGTATAAGGGGTATTATTATCCTACACTGACACCAACGGAGAGATTAGTTCTTGGATTAAAGAATGGAAATAATTCAAATTCTGCCTGAACTTTACAGATATAAAGACTGTAAATGCTCTGAATGTACCTTTCGTTTCGGTTGTTGGACTTCTCAGAGCACGTGTTGTCCTTTGAAAGCAGTTAGGGTGGTTGAGAAAACAATTGGAGACAACCATCTATTCATGCGATGCAAGGGGGCGGAGATTTCCATAAACAATAACTTGGGTAAATTTGACAATTCGCTTCTTGCAAAGATTGGACAACTTCTATTAGAGGAATGGTATGAGAGTCAGCAAAAAAGTTAAAAGGGCGATGGAGAAGGCTAAAAAGGAAGTCATAAAGAACGCCGAAAAACCGAAGAAGAAGAAAAAGAGGGTAATAAAAAAAGTTGATACTGCTACAGAAACAAGAAGTCCATCGGGCAAATGGATTAAGGATGAGTGGGGAAATCAGGGAGAAGTATTCTTTGATGGTTATAGATATTGGGGAGTATTCCTTGAACCAAGTAAAACACCAGGTGTAATGAATGCAGTATCAAGGTATTGGAGTCCTGAAAAATGGGAAGAACGAAAGAAACCACAGAATGCCGCACCGAAATCAGAGACTTTGGAGACAGAGCAACAATTGTCCTCTATACCGAAGACAACCTCATCTACCAAACACTCAAGGACAAAGCCCAAAAAGAAGTCCCCTACGAAGTCTGGAAAAATGCTGACCCAAGGAAAGCAAGTAAAGTGGCAGTAGACTTGTATTTCCCCAAGACCTCAATAAAAGCTGTAAAAGCGGTATTAGAACAGCTTCAAAAATCGGGTCAAAATGCCGTCAAATCGAAATCCTGCCAAAGAATGTTAAAGGCTATATAAAGTATCATGTTAGACCTTAACCAAGAAATATGGAGCGAGGAACGACTTCTTGAACTACTGAAAGTAGACAAGAGTGTGTTGTCTCGTCTTATAAGAGATGATGGGTTTCCTGTCATACGACTAGGAAATAGGCGTGCGTTCTTAGCTGAAAGTGTGCTCAAATGGATGAAAGAACGAGAGTCTATTGGTAAGTGGGAAGGTAGAGGCAGGAAAGCAAAAAATGTTTAATTGGAACATATGGGTGTTAGAGGAAGAAGTTATCAAACGAACATCTAAAGAGTATCTAAGCACCTTAAAGGTTTTGTATCCATTTTATGACGAATATATTGAGGAATTACAGAAGCACTTAATATTACCTGTGAAGGAGTAATAAGATGCCAACTGGAAAAGAAATGTGTGAAACGATTGTTAAAGCGTTGAAACTTGACAATCCCGATACACCAGTAACACCAGAAAGTATTTGGAATGCTTCGGAGACTGGTGAACTATCTCATGTATTCATCCTTTATGATTGGGCAAAGGAAAGGTTGGAGGAACAAAATGATTAAAGTTTATGTCTACTTCGTTAACGGCAACGTTGATGTTTATGAAGTAGAAAATGAATGGAAAGCTCGTGAACATGCGGAGAAGATATTCAACACTGGTTACAGGATGAGAGTGGGTAACCGCATGGAGTGGTTTGGTGCTCACTTCATAGATAAGATTTGTTGGGATGCTCCTAACGAAGATTATTTGTCTGCAAAGTATGAAGGTGGCACTCAGAAAAAGAAATGATGAAACTACCAACGAAAGTCAGGGCATATGGTTGGTATTGTCCACATTGCAAAGAGCACAAAAACATAGAACAGGTCAATGTGGTCAAGGTAACTAAAAACAGATACATGACTATGATATGTGCTGACTGCAACTTCGAGGTTGTGGACTGCTTCCTAGTAAAGACCGCCAATAAATCTTGCGATGACTGTCCAGATAGGTTTAGGTGCTTTACTAGGTCTGATGCTGTTATAGAAAAGATGTTACTAAATGTAAAGACACACGAAATCTCAAGTGTTCCTAATGTAGTAGACCCTAGAAACATTGAGGGTGTCAGGTCTTACACAGGCATCTATAATTATAGGTTAGAAGATGATGATAACTTTTGTGCATATCCAGAAAGAGAAGATTGTAACCATAGCTGGATGCGTCAGAACTATGATGGAGAACCTTATAAAAGGTGTCATTACATGAAGTACCACATTCAAGACAAAATATGGTATTGTTATTATGGAAAAAGTAAAAGGGGTGAAATATAATGGGTGACAGAGCAATGGCAGAAATAATTACAGAAGATGGTAGCTTGTATGTCTACTCTCATTGGGGTGGATTTGAGCTTCCAGACAATGCGAAACAAGCAATTATGGCGGCACAGGACAGGTGGGATGATGAGTCTTATGCTACTCGCATTATCGTAGACCAGTTGACAAAAGGTGGACGTGACCAAGAAACAGGTTATGGTCTGATGCTAAAACCTAATGCCGAGGATGAGTATAATAATGATAACCCATCCGTTATTATTGACTTGGTACAAAAACGATTATCTGTTTTCAGGGATGGTGACGAGGAACATATAAACTTCCTAGATATTGAGGGGTAAGATGAAATTAGAAAAATTTGATAGCACAAGTACCACAGGGAGAGTTCCTCTAGTACGTGGTGATAGCACCAATGGTGAAACATTTGTTGTTTCGGTTCTTTCCGATGGCACTGGAATTGTGATGGAATTCGAGGACGAAGAAGCCTATCTCTTAAAAATAGATGAACTAATCCTAGAACTGCTGAAAGGGAGAGAAAATGCAAAACGACTGGCAACTTAGAGGATTTCCTTTAATGAAGGATATTATCCCCGAAGGTACGTCTGGTAACTATGCAATTGAACATTATGATATTCCCGAAGATAAAGCACGACTCGCAATAACAATGGCTACATACAATCGTGATTATCTTGGTAGAGAAATATTTGCAGGTGAATTTTGCAAGTTGACATATAATGGTCATATAATAATGTCGGATTCTGGTGGAGAACGATACTCCAATACAGAGATTGTGAGAGAAGCACATGGCAATATGTTAATTGCTGGATTAGGACTCGGAATGGTTCTCTGTAGTATTCTTCCTAAACCAGAAGTAGAGAGTGTAACTGTAGTAGAAATATCACATGACGTTTGCAAACTTGTCCTTCCACATTTGACTAAGTATCTCGGTGACCACATAGTAAAGCTTAGAGTTGATGAAGATGATATTTACCAGTATACACCAGACCGTAAATACAACGTAATATACTTCGATATTTGGGGTGACTATTCTGGTGATGAATACGAGGAAACAAAGAAATTACACAGACGTTACCAGAAATATCTTGATAGGTCAGACCACCCCTATATGAATAGTTGGATGCGGTGGCACATGAAAGAACTCCATTTCGGCGACAGATATTAGGCTTGACTTATTTCTTGGCATATGGTATAATGTATAAGACAGTGGATAGTCCAGAGGAATTGAAAAAGGTCATTGAGTTCATTGACAAGATGAAAAAGTTCGTTGACCGTTATGGTGAGTGGTTACAGAACTATCCATCATTTATGAATCACCACGACCATTTAGATGTGTCTATGAACATGTTGTCAAAGACTGTCTGGTATATTGAACAACACGTGAACCAACACTTCCACTGTGATACATGCGGCAGAAGCTTCAAGTTTGTTGACATGAATAGGTATGTATTAAGATGTAGATGTGGTGGTGAATTGTGGTTGTGTACATACAGAGAACCATCAGATAGATGCGACACGTGTCCTGAGAGATTTAAGTGTCTTACAGACAGAGTTGATGAAAAATTGGTTAGTCATAATCTGCATGATTTGGAAGAAATGGATAATTATAAAGTAATAGCGGAGTATTAAATGAGTTTTTCAGAAGTAGATAAGAAATATGACAAAAAGAGCAAAGCATTTGAACTTTTGGACATTCTTGCAGAGGTTCAAAAGAATAAGTTTTCTACAGTAAGAGTTGCTAAGGTAAAATGTTGGGGGGCAGAGTTTATACAGCTACAGGTCTGGAAAGAAGAGAACGACAAGAAGTTTGCCGCAAAGGGTCAGAATATCATAATTAAACCAGAGGTCGCAAACCAAATAGGAAAGATTTTATTAGACGTATGATTTGTTATAAGGCTGTTGATAATGATTTGTTGTCTCTAGGGTTAAAGCGGTGTACTCCTATTCAATATCGTATAGGAGAGTGGGTATACCCTAGAGAAGAACCACAAGAAGGACAATATACGCCAGGTGGTCTGTGGGTCGGTAAGCATACTGCGTTTATTCGGTGGTTAGATAAGTATTTGGCTGAGAAGTATGACCGACCCATGCTTGTTTATTCTTGTGAAATCGGAGAGGTTCTTTGGGAGTCAGTGAACAGAATAAAAACTGACAGGGTAAAATTGTTGGAGCTAGTGTGTTGAGGTTACCTAAACTACAACTTGATATGATTAAAGATGATACTCAGATAAAGCTATATGATGGTATTATCACTGGTAGAATACGAAGTAGTGAACCTACTATTCAGGAAATACCAAGAGGTAGTTTTCGTGACTACATGATAGATAAAACCTCCCCCGAATGGAAGTTTGAGCAATGTAGGATAAAAGAGAGAAACGTTGATTTTAGATATTGTGGTAAGTGTGACCAAAGATTCCAATGCTGGACTGCTGGTAAACCACAACCAAAACTTATTTTTGAAGATACTCATATAGGGTTGCAGAGGTTACAGCAAGCTGTATCTGCACAAATGTTTACAATAGATGAAGCATCGGAAGCTTTTAAGAATTTAAGTGACGTATTAGTAAAGAGGTTAAATGAAACTTTGGAACAAAATATTCAAAGTCATTATGAGGTATCCAGAGAATCATGGTGAGTTGCTCAAGGATGGTGAAGAACCCCAAAAACCTGACTCTTTGGTATGTCCGAATTGTGGCAGTAATCAATGGTACGAAGGTCCGAGTGGTGGAATGTCAACAAACATAAAATGTGCTAATCCTGACTGTGGACTATGGTTCAATAGCACGCCATTTGGTTTAGATTTTATTGGCATAAAAGAGAATGTAGGAGAAGAAAAATTTATACGGTGGTATTGTCCAGAGTGTGATGATATTCGAGACTTTGCACTGGAATATGGGACTTACCCACATTGTCCATTTTGCAAGACACCACTTAAAGTATGCTGGTCACATAACATACCGCAAAAAATCTGTGACGCATGTCCTGAAAGGTTTAAGTGTTATACAACAAGAGGTAATTTTTAATGTTTGGTAAGAAAAAGAAAGAACCTGTTAAAGAACCTGTTGTTGTCACATCCGAACTTACACCTAATGAGTGTGACAGGGGTATTGAATGTGATAAATGTCCAGAAAGATTTAGATGTTGGACTGAGAGGACAACAAAGTACCAACCAGAAATATTAAAGTTGAAAGAGGAACTTACTCTAATAGAGGAAGAACTAACTATAGATAACCTAAAACCCCGAATTAACGCTCTCAATGATAGGAAAACTGCTATATATGATAGGTTGGATAGGTTGGATAAGATCAACACCATCGTTGGAACTCTAGGTAGTATGGAACAAGTAGACCCACCTGGAGGTTGGCATGCTGGAATGATTTCAAGTTGCTCAACTAGCGGTATAGTAGACAAAAAAGTAGGTCATGCACCTGATAGCTACCGTTTCATAGCAAGAGTACCAAAAAATGTTATTGACATACACAATAACTTAATCCAGAATTTTAGCGAAGGTAACATAGTAGTATGGTGTAATACTAAAGAAGTGTATAAAAAATGGAATGCTAAAAATTTTGAGGCTAAATTATTCCTTTTGTATAATAATCATTGGTATCATTTAGTCAGTTGGAATGGTGAAAAAGATGAACCACTATGATGTGGCAATAGTCGGAGCTGGACCTGCTGGTATGGCAGTAGCCAAAACTCTCGACCCAAGATTAAAGTTTATCTTGGTAGATAAAGGTTTGGGAATAAAAGAACGCACCTCAATCACCTCTGGTTTCGGAGGTGCAGGATTGTTCTCAGATGGTAAGCTTATAATGTCAGATGTGGTTGGTGGGAATATAAAGAACTACACTACCAAACCATATTATTATCTAGAACAAGCGGCTTATATGTTCGGTGTCACAGGAGCACCGTATACCAAGGTGTACTTGGATGATAAGAAACAGAAACTTGCTGACGAAGCGTCAAAGGTTGGATTAGAACTCATAGCTACTAACACCATCCATCTTGGAACGGATGGTTGCAAAACAGTAACAGAGAGAATCTATGAGGAACTAAAACCAGTATGTGAAATTTTGGTGGATAATCCAGTGTCCAACATACTGTATCCAACAGAGGATGAGGAATTTTATCTTGAGGCAAAGAAATTCCCTATCTACTGTAAATATTTGGTATTAGCTCCAGGTCGTGAAGGAGCTAAATGGCTAAGCGAAGTCTTAACAAATATGAACGTAAAGGTGAGTGGTAACAAAGTAGACTTAGGTTTGCGAATGGAAGTTCCAAATGCGGTTGCAAAGGAATTAGTGGAGTTTGCTCACGACTTCAAAGCACATTATCATACTAAAGCATTTGATGACTTGGTTAGAACTTTCTGCACCTGTCCTAGCGGGCAAGTGGTCAGAGAGCAGTTCGATGACCTGACGACATGCAATGGACACAGTTTTTCACAAGGTAGAACAGACTATACTAACTTTGCTATACTTGTTAGCATCCCGTTTGGTGACCCTATCAATCCAAATGAATATGGTAGGTCAATCGTTTCTTTGGCTAACAACATTGCAAAGGGTGGAGTGGTTGTTCAGAGATTGGGCGACTTGTTGGTTGGTAGACGGTCAACAGCGAGTAGGATAGCAAAAAGTGTAGTAAAACCAACACTAGACGCATTTCCTGGCGACTTGTCTTTGGTGCTACCATATAGATATTTAAGTGATATTGTTGAAATGATTGAAAAACTGGACAACATAGCACCTGGGATGATGGCAGGTGGTAATTTACTTTATGGTGTAGAAGCCAAATTCTACTCCAATGTGATAGAGTTAAAGAATATGGAGACATCTGTCCCCAATTTATTCTGTGCAGGTGATGGAAGTGGAGTTTCCAGAGGGATAGTCCAAGCAGTTGCAAGTGGCATCATTGCTGGTGATGCTATAAACAAAAAGGCTGGTGCTTAATGGTTAAGAAGAAGCCAACAGATAACAATATAAATACGAAAAAAATTGAGGATATGCTTAAAGCATTGGAAGCGGCAGGCATTCCTTGGCAACAAACTACAGTACCAAACAAGCAAAAGAATCCTCCAGTTTTTATTCCTACGGTGTGGACAGTTCCGCCCAAACAACCTGGATTCCCATATTCACCAGTTAGTGAGGATTGGGAAAAGCGGATGGAAGACCAGCAAACAGTGGCATTTATGCAGGAGTGTCGTGAACGTACTGCTGACATGAAGGATGATGAGAAGTGTGCAAGATGTAAACTTCGGTTCAGATGCTATACAGAAATCAAGGTTGAGAAGAAACGTAAGACTAAGACTAGGAAACCAAGAAAGTTAGGTACTCAACCAGTAAAAAGAATAAACACGGTGCTTTATAGTCAATCAATCACTCCACCAATCATGGATGGAAATACTGACTTTGACTGGATGAAGGTAATAAAAGATGTTGCGGAAAATACCAGACCCGATACTGAGAAAGAAGTCTAAACCAGTTAATACTAGCCTTGACTTAACTCATCTATTTGAGGAAATGTCACGTATCAGACAGGAGAACAACGGAGCAGGAATAGCCGCCCCACAACTTGGTGAGCTACTTCGTATAATCAACTTTGTGTATAAAGGTAGAGAAGTCACGGTAGTAAATCCTGTTATCAAACATAAAAAGGGTGCTGTGTTAATTGACGAGGGGTGTTTAAGCATTCCTGATTTTATCTACCAAGTAAAAAGACCAACATCTCTTACGTTGTTTGGTGAAGATACGCATGGTGAACCTGTGAAGTTTAAGTGCGATATTAACCATGCTTACATTGTGGAACATGAGGTAGACCACTTGAACGGAATACTGATTGATGTGAAGGGAAAGCTTGTTGGTACAAAAGAAGAAAGGAAGGTGGATAAATTAGCATGGAGTTAGCAATTTGTCATGATTGTGGAGCAAAAGAGGGTGAGTATCATAAATTAGGTTGTGATATGGAAAGGTGTCCATTTTGTGGGCATCAATTGATAAGTTGTGAGTGCTGTTACGAATTACTGGGGATTGATGTGTCAGTAGGAACTTGGGCATACGAGAATGGACTGACTGAGGAACAAGAAGAGAAGTTTTTTGAGTTGTGTGAACAGAAGGGCAGAATTCCTTGGGTTCAAATTCCAGTTCTATGTGCTCTATGCGGGGAAGTCTTTCCAGACATGTTTATTGTACCAGACGAAGAATGGCAGAAATTTGTAATACCAGAACTACAATATGAAGTTCTATGTCGTCATTGCTACGACAGACAAAAAGAGTTATTTCCTAATGGATGGCGAAACGCACAATCCCATCCAAGAGGTAGGTAAGTGAACAAATATGAATTTACAGGAAGTCTACCGATATGCACTAAAGCTGGTATACCTGTAGCAGATAGTTTTACTCGCATTGTACACGGTGGACGTGGTGCATATGTTGAATTTGATGATGTAAAGAATGTGTTTATACCAGATAAGGAACAGTGGAGGTTGAGGTCAGACAGAGCATTCTATGTTGAACATAGGACTTTTGATGGTGTAAAAGTATACCACCAGAAAAAACCTGTAGATTATGCTGATTATAAAGTAGGGAAGTGGTACATTTCACCACTATATTTAGATGATTTTGAGGTAGTAGGAAAATATGATAATAATGAACCCTAATTTCTTCGATTGGGAAGAATTGAAAATGCGTGGTAAGGTCATTGCAGAATCAGGATATTTTGACCCTCCACATCCAGAACACCTATCTTATTTTAGAGAAGGTAAGAAACTCGGTGACATTCTTGTTATTATCCTGAACACCGATGAGCAGTTACTACTAAAACGTAAAGGTACTGCACTGGAAGGTATAATAAGGTATCCATTTGAGGATAGAGCAATCATTGTGAACGAGTTCAAACCTGTTGACATTGTTGTTCGCTCAATAGATAAGGATGCTAGTATAGCAAAGACACTGAGGTTAATTAAACCTCACGTATTCGCAAAAGGTGGAGATAGGACAATTGATACTCTACCAAAAGCAGAGATAGATACAGCTAAAGAAGTAGGTTATGAGATAATTTGTAATGTGGGAAATCCCAAAGAACATTCTAGCTCATGGTACAAGTGGGAATAAGATGGACAAGCTACTAAACAAGATTGCAAAGAAGTTCAACAAGCAAGGCTACGAACTTTATGAAGTTGGTGGTCATGTTCGTGATGCCATTCTCGAAAGAGAATCTCACGATATTGACCTGGCAACTAACGCACGTCCAGATAAGATAAAGGAACTGCTGGACGAATTTGGTGCTATTTACACTATGGGTGCGGAGTTTGGTACTATTGGTCTTAATGTAGATGGTCAAACTATCGAGGTAACCACCTTTAGAAAGGAAGTTTACCCTGTTGAATCTCGTAAGCCATCTGTTATCTTTGGTGACAACCTAGAAGAAGACCTATCAAGACGAGATTTTACCATCAATGCAATAGCACGAAACCCACTGACTGGTGAGATATTTGACCCGTTTAAGGGTATAGAAGACATGAAGAAGAAGTTGATAAGAGTTGTAGGTGGAGACGAAAGATTTGACGAAGACCCACTAAGAATGCTTCGTGCAATCCGTTTTGCCTGTGAACTTGGTTTCTCACTTGACATAAGAATAGAGCATCCAGAAAGACTGGAAATCATTTCTAAGGAAAGAATTCGTGAAGAACTAAACAAGATTCTTCTATCAAGACGTGCCTCATATGGTTTCAGAAAGTTGTGTCAAACTGGTCTAATATACTATGTTGCACCAGAGTTCATGGATTTGAAGAACATAGTACAAGGTAAGAATCACATAAAGGATGCTTTCGAGCATTCACTACTGGTTCTACACAAGGGTACTAAGGTTGATGCTGGTGACAGAAACCTAATATTTCGTCTTGCCTGCATCTTCCATGACATCGGTAAGCCAGAAACTAAGATAGAAGATGATGACGGTGTTCACTTCTACTCACATCACAATGTGGGTGCAAGAAAGGCAAGAAAGATACTACGCAGACTTCGTTATGATAACGAAACTGTTAATGCCGTTTGCCACCTAATCAAGTACCACATGACTCCAATTGTTCTACAAAGAGAAATTCAAAACGGCAGAATAAAGAAGAGAATCATCATGCGACTGGTAAGAAAGGTCGGTGAAGATAACATTTACCTACTGTTGGATTTGGTGAAGTGTGACATTCGTTCTTCAAAGAACCCACGTTACAAGTTCGTTACTATACTAATGAGACTGGTAAATGAGTGCATGAAGGAACAACCAGATACTCTAACTTCACCTATTGATGGTAAGGAAATCATGGCAGAGTTTGAACTTGAACCAGGTAAGTTTGTGGGTGAGATTAAGAGACATTTGACTAACCTTGTTATTGATGGTAAGCTAGATAAGGATGACAGGGAAGGTGCATTTGCAGAAGCGAGGGATTACATATATGAGCGAAGAAAAGGAATTGGAGCAGTTTAAGCAGGAATTCACTCAGGGTTACATTGATGCCTACCTTGACAGACTGCTTGACCTACGTAATAAAATAAAAGCCGCCACCAGTTTTGGTGAAGTCCAAACGCTGATGGAAAGAGAACAAGAATTCTTGCACACCGAATTTGGTGTACCAAGGAGAGAAGATGCCACAGAGAAGAAAGAAGAACCCAATCCCACAGAGAAATAAGGTACAACCCCTCTCAAAACCACCGACCCCCCAAATACCAGAACAACCTGTGGTATCACCAGAGGAAGAAGAAGCTATATTAGCAAAAGCTAAAGGTGGGGTTAAGGGTAAGAAAGAGAAAAAAGATGAAGATACGAAAGCTGATATGCCCAAAGTGTGGGAATACAAAAGAATTTAGAGTTGATGTTCAGCTTCAGTACGTTTCGACATCTTTGACATTTAATGAGGATAATGAGGCAGAACTAGACACAGATTTCCCTAATGACGTGGACATCATGTGTCCAGTTTGTGGTGTTTGTGATACAGAGTTAGACTTGTCTATCACTGAACCTCATGTCCTCTGTCCTTCGTGCCTACACTATGTAGATGGGGATGTGACAGATGTATGTCCACATAGAGAAAGGAACTATCCCAAGTGCTTTATGTGGGCAGAGGAAGAAGCAGAGTTGGATTTATGAAATGTGAGGAATGTGAATATAGATTCTTGTGTTATACATTGGCAAATACGGAGAGACCACAAAGAGTTACAGTAAACTGGAAAATTACAGCAAGCTGTGGTAAATGTCAACATAGTAAATTTGGTACATCAACACAAGGAAGCAGGGTAATACAAAATCCTGCGGGATATTGTGAAAAGATGAATGCAATAGTACATAAAGAAAGTGCCATTTGTAACGAAGAAAACTATATGCCACGCAAAATTGCTAACATAGACAAGGTTTACAAAGAAATAAGAGAGGTACTCGGTACGAAGAATAGAAGGACTAAACTTCCTAAATACTGTGTAATAGAGGAGTAAGGAGATTTTGTTTTGGATATTTGTTATAATTATTTTTATAATGGCACTAATTTACGAATTATCGAGGAGCAGAAATGTTTAAATTAGAACCAGCAGATTTAATACTATGCGTAAATGACAGGACTGATTGGTTTAGCTCATTTAAGCGGTGGGGTTCTGGAAGATATGAGCACATATCAATGTACTTAGGTATGTTCCATGACATCCCAATGTTATATGAGAGCGATGGTCGTGGTGTAGTAATTCAAAATGTTGCACACCAGACGGGTAGACCAGTTGTTATCATGCGTCCTAAGTTAACGAAGGCACAAAAGAATAAGGTCATTAAGACAGCATTCAACATTGCAAGTGATGACAAGTCTTATTATGACTATTTCGGAATCGTCAAGTCCGCAATTCCTAGAATACTTAAAGAGAAATTCTCGTTTTTACCAATACCTTCTCAGTATGTCAGAGATGCGATGATGATTTGTTCAGAAGCTACAGCAGAACCATTTTGGAGAAATGAGATTATGGTTCTCCCACAAGATGTTATACCACTCCCTACAGATTACTTTACAAACCCAATCTTGGAGTATGCCTATGAGGGTAAACTGCTCGAAGATATTAGTGGCTAAATAGCCGTTCGACTCGGTTAGAATGCTCAGAATATGATTTTGAGCTTTCAATGTCTAATTTTAGGCATAAAAAAAGAAGCTCAGGGAATATTACTCCTGAGCTTACTTTCTGCCCGTAGCTATCGGGACTTCATCGGCAACTTTCAAAAATTTTTTTCAACATTTTTTGGTTGCGGAGGTAGGACTCGAACCTACAACCTGCTGATTCAAAGTCAGCCGTCCAAACCAATTTAGACTACTCCGCAATAGTAAGCAGACCCGTAAGCCGAATTCTGTTTTATGTGAACATTTGTCTTGACTCAATGTTACCATTGAATTCCTTGCCACCCACCCAAGACTATAGAGTGTAGCCCTCAGTCTTTGCTTGGTGTTGCACCAGATGGAGATTGCCCGTTTCACTCTCGTTAGAGTCAGGTGTTTGGGGAGCAGGTTGAAGATTCCCTTACTCTCCCTACCTAGACTACGCTTATCTTCCGAAGCCCTTTTCTAACAAGACTCGTCTCTGTTGCTCTAATCGTCAGATTACTCTGCCAGGGTGTTACCCTGCATCCTGCTCGTTGGTGTTCGGACTTTCCTCTCCGTAGAGCGTTCACTCAGTCTGCTTATGTTTTTTAGCATCTAACCTGCAAGCTCTCCTACAAACAGTTAAGCATATAGGAATACAAATACACAAGTCAATTGCTACATGTATTAGAATTTCAATTAATGAAATAGTAATCCCGAAAATTATAAATTCAATCATTTTCTTTTGGCGGAGGGTGCAGGATTCGAACCTGCGGGGCTGTTATACCCTTCTGTTTTCAAGACAGCTACAATAAACCGCTCTGCCAACCCTCCATTATTTAATTTTAAGAAGCTCTAAACTGGCTTCTTCAATTAATTTCGTGCGATATGGAGATTCTAGTTTAGTTATATATGGGTCATCAATTTGTACCACTTTTAATAGTAGCTTACTCAGAATCTCTCGTATCTGTTTCAGCTTTTGTTCTTTCTTCCCTGCCATAGTCATCCTCTAGTCTGACAACATCTTCAACTTCTGGTGTGGAGACTTCAATTATCCCCATATCACTGTCAGTTGCTTCTATACGATGTTTGGTGTAAGGTGGGATATGTTGAACATCACCTTCATTGAAAGGAATAACAGTTTTGTTAAGTACAATAATACCTTGACCACGAATCACTAACAGTGTTTCTTCCTTAACCTTATGGTATTGATAACTTAATCTACTACCCTTCTCGACAAAAATATACTTACCAACGTACTTATCTGTTTGAGCAAACCAAATCTCATAACCCCAAGGTTTCCTAACTTTCTGCATCTAACCTATTTCCTCTCCTAGCCTAATACGAAGTGGAATTACACCATATATCAAAATTGCATATTCAGGTAGTTGGTTCTTAATGTCTACAAATGATGCAATTACATAATAATCATCGTTATCAAAGCAATGAATATACTCTTTAGAATTCAACCAATCAGATAACTTCTGACGTTCTAAAGCAGTTAAGCAAGTTTTAGCAACTAAATATGTACTTATGTCCATGAGCCGCCGAGAGGAATCGAACCCCCATCCTACCGCTTACAAGGCGATTGCTCAACCAGTACGAGCTACGGCGGCATATCTTTCACGTCTCCATGCTCTACCATTTCCTTTGTTCTTACTCTTATATGTCGGGGTTTGTGAGTCACAGTTAGAGCATATTAAACGTAAGTTTCCAAGTAACCAATTGTCAGCGTTACCGTCTATATGGTCAAGAATAAGCACTATGGGTTCATTTAGCCACTCAGATAACCCACAAATCTCACATCTATGACCTCTGGTTTCTATCAAGTACCATTTTTCTCTGCCTGATATTAACCTGTTAGACCTTTCAATCTCTTGTCTACGTAGACTACGTTGGTAATCCATCTGACATCTAAGACTACAATACTTTAAATTATGGTGCTCCGCACCACAATGTATACATTTCTTTTTACGATACCTGCTCATGAGCCACTGGTAAGACTTGAACTTACTTCCGTTGTTTACGAAACAACTGCACTACCTATATGCTACAGTGGCTAATCAAAATATTCTTGCCTTCCACAAATCCTGTGCATGTGTTTAACTTGCTGTCTAACCCAACGTCTAATCTTCATGTATCTATGATGAGAAGCTTTATAATGTTTTCGCACTTCTTTGTTTTTTAGAGCTTCTTTTTTAAACTCACGGAAGTCTGTCATCTTCAGTTATACAACCACTTTCCCAAGTTCCATCAGGATGAATAAGGATAAAAATATCTTCATCACCCAACGTAATTTGTATACCACCTTCAGATGTTGGAGCGATGAATAGACCTTCAGTGAAGAATTTTGCCATCATTGTTGCTTTCTTGGTAATTGGTAATCCACCATAGCTGTCCCAATCATGCTCTAGTTCTAGAAAACTATCTATCTTCTTTGCTAGTTCTTTTCTCCAAGGCATTTCTATAAACCATCCCTATGTTTTTGCCATGCTTTGGTATTCTACTCTTTCGAGATTCCAGTTTTCGTTCTCTATTAGTTTGTTCGTATTCACCATCCATTTGTAAAACACCTAAAACGCCAATGACACTTCTCACAATCTTTAACGTCTATTTCTGGTGGTAATCTACCTACGTGCCGAACAATGTTGATACAACTTTTGGTAGGAGTACCACAAGTAGGACAATAATGCCTAGTCGCCGCACCGTGTCCTACAACTCTAGTCTCACTGCCATTTGCGTACACTTTTTGACACTCAAAGCAGTAATATTTCATGGTCAGGGTGGCTGGATTCGAACCAGCGACCTCCTGAGTCCAGGTCAGGTAGTCTGTCCACTGACGTACACCCTGATAGGGGAAGCAAATGGCTTGGTATCACTTCCCACTTATTCTTTATACGTTTGGTTGAAACTCGTAGTTTCAATACTCAACACCAGTTCCAAGCAACTAAGTGTATGTCGGAATGAAAGGATTTGAACCTTCGACCCCATGCTCCCAAAGCATGTGCTCTAGCCTGACTGAGCTACACTCCGATGTCAATTACAACAGGTTTATTTACATTTTGGTAGTATTCATTAAGGACAGAAGCATTAACAAATGTTGTCTTACCAATTCTTTTCTGCCCCGCTCCTTCGTGAATATGTCCGAAAACATGCACTTTAGGTTCAATCATGCTTGACCGCTCAAGTAAAGACTTTGAACCAAGATGACTGCCACTTATACTGTAATCAAGGATTCCTTTTGGTGGACTATGCGTGATAAGAACATCAACCTTATCTGGAATACATTTCCAAATATCTGCTAGTCTTTCTTCAGACCTCATAAATGCCCAACCACCAAACCTTGATGTGTAAGGAGATGCCCAAAATATAAGACCATCAATTATAACAGCTTCGCTTATTAACATCGTAGCATTTATTATGATGTTCCTGTCACTCTCAAGGTAGAAATCGTGATTACCTGGTGTGAATAAAATATGTCTAAATTTTAAAGTACCAAGCCACGCATCAAATCTTTCAACTTCTTCTCTAGTCCCGTTGGACGTGGCATCACCTGCATGGATTAAAATATCACCATCGGGAAGTTCAGGAGTACGATTATGCGTGTCTGCTATTAAAACAATCCTCATATTATTTTGGTGGAGGTTACGAGACTCGAACTCGTCTTTTCTCATTGCAAGTGAGAGGTTCTCCCACTGAACTAAACCCCCATTCTATACGAATTAGCTATTGAGCTTCACCCGTTATCCAACCTCGTCTACATATTTTCTGTTGTGGGTAATTCTTGCTTGTGTCATACTTGGTATTCTTTTTTCATCACCAGCCCTGTGTGTCCAACACCAAAATCTATTCTGGCAATCTTTACACTGTTCTTTAACCTTGACCCTTCCATTCAGCAAAGCCCACCAACAAGTGGTGAGTTTAGTTCCACATACAGGACAACTAAGATTAAAGTCTGGTAATAACAACACGTCACAAACAGTACAGTATAATCGTTTTGGTTGTATTAGCTTTTCCATTCCTATATGCCAACAAGTTGTCATGGTGGGTTAGATAGGATTTGAACCTACTTAGTCCGAAGACGCCAGTTTTACAGACTGGTGCGACTCCCCATCTTCGCCGCTAACCCATAAATAGGTAACGTTCCTGTAGGCATTTCTACCCACAGGATACATTCCTGGTGCCGACTAGAGGAGTCGAACCTCTTACACCTGGTGCTTCACGCCAGTGCTCTACCACATGAGCTTAGTCGGCATAAATCTGAGCGTTGGGCAGACTGTCTACCTTCCACAGAGCCTAGATTACTAGCATGGAGGCTAAACTCCTAATCCAATAACTCTGGTTAGATTTTCCCCGACCTGCCACATCCTGCGGGCTAGTTAGACAATACCTGCTTACTAACTCAGATGTCCCGATTTAGGAAAATTTCTTCAGGAGTTTCTCCAAACGTGCTACTTCACCATTGGTTGTTCCAGCATTAGCTTTTGAAACGTTGATAGCTTGCTCGTTCTTCCTCTTGGTAGCTTCCCTCTCAGCTTTCAAGCGTGCGATACCCTGCTTCGTTTCCTCATCATTGCGAGCATCCTCGGTCTTGATTTTAGCGATTTGTCTCTCAGATGCAATAACATCTTTGTTGAGAGCCGCTATAGCCTCTTGACCTTCGGGTACTACGGTAAGAGGTAAATCCACAATCGCACACACACCCTTGATTGTCCGTACATCGGACTTTTTGAAGCCTACCTCAGCTTCATAGCGTTCGAGTTCCCTTAACCCAAATTTCTCAGCAGTCATTTCCGTTCCTTTCCTTTATTTAGAATTTTTCATTCTACCTATATTATACCATATGCCAAGTGAGATGTCAAGCCCTTTCTACGGCTTGTGTCGGTGGAGAGATTTGAACTCTCATGCCCTTTTGAGCACTGGATTTTAAGTCCAGCGTGTATGCCATTCCACCACACCGACTAATCTAACCACCCTTTTAACCATCTTAGTTTTCGGTGATTCCAACATATTTCTTCACACTGTGAATCTGCGTTTAAGTGCTGTCTAACCTCCTGCATCGGTAGATAACCCCAATGTCTTCTAGGATTACCGCACATATAACAAGAACATGGAACTTTTGTTTTACGGTAGATTCCTAATGTTCTTTCTAGCTCATCTTTTGTCCACCAAGAACGATAACGCCTACCTGATTGATTCTTATTTCGTGGGGAAAACCCCTCATACCTTTTAAAGACCTTTTCGGCTTTACGCCGAGCAACAGCCAATCTAGTTCCAAGCATACACATCTCCTAGTTATCATGTAATCGCATCCTTGCCTCTAGTTCTCTTGGAGACTCCACATCAATATCATAGACCCAATCTATGCCATATAGATAAAGCACTGAATGTTCTATGACCCAAGTAGAATATTCTGTTTGCTCAATCATGGCAGGAGCAGTAGGATTCGAACCCACATTTCCTCGTTTTGGAGACGAGTGTTTTAATCCTGTTAAACTATACTCCCAATAAACAATCAACCAGTTCATCTGCTGTCATGTAATATTTTGCTTCTAGCGTATTTTTGTTAGTAGAGATACCAAATCCAGCCGCTGAAATCATTTCTTTGTCGTTTATCTTGTCACCTATTGCTACAACATCATTTCTGTCTATATCTAGGTACATAGCAATAGCTTTTACACCTACACCTTTGGATATGGACTTCTTTTGAATGTCAAACGCTTCGCCGTTCCACATAACTTTTAAGTCACCATCAGTGTCATACTTACGGACAATCTCATAAACTTCTGGAATTTCTCTATCAGCATGTGCTGTCAAGATGAACTGTTTAGGTTCAAAACCTTTAATGTCTAGTTTAGATATTCCCCTTCGTATGTCATATATTTTATCAAAATACGCATCATCATAAGTAATGTGCTGAATTACCCTGCCGTCCACAAGGGACAAGTTCCCATTTTCAGCCTGTAATATTACTCCACCACCTAGAACCTTTGAATACATTCCTTGAAGGTAAATAAGACTTCTTCCAGAGGATACACAAATTCGTATCTTTTTCTTTAATCTATTAACCTTCTCTGCAAAGGAATCAGTTATAAGATTAGTTTTTACTACAACCTTATGATAGTCTTCTTCGGTTGTCTCTAGGATTTCTGTACCTACTGGAACGGACACACCATCCGAATCAAGAATCAACAATTTAATATTACTGAACAATCATAACTCCTTGTTTTTTAGTTGGTGTCCGAAGCAGGATTTGAACCTGCACCCCTGTTACGGGAATAGGGTTTGAGCCTATCGTGTCTACCGTGTTCCACCATTCGGACTTACATCTCAAAATTTTCGAAGTCTTTAACTCTGAAGCTGAAGAAATCACCTTTCTTTACTTCTTGGTCATCTTCTATTCTAGTCCACCCTGAACTATGAAAATTAACCACCCAAAATAAATCCACAAACTCTGGTTTTAATATCTTTTGTTTTAGTTCTAGTGCTGTCAAATTACTTCTCCATTAAACAATCGCCATCTGTGTTATAAAGGTCATTTACAAATTCACAATCATCAACTCCACATCGTTCACAAGTAATGTAGTGATGACATATAGGACATTCCTCACCACGTGGTCGTGCTACTAATACCATATTACTTGGGTCTGCTCTGTAGCATACTGGACATAGAAAGTCATGGTTACCTATAATACGCTTCAGTCTGGCATGTACCATCAATAGGTCTAGTTGTGGAAATCCTCTTAAAGTTAAAGTATCACCCACTTTCTTGTTCGTATAACAGATGTATCGGATTGGACAATCATCACATTGTTCATTACATCTGTATCGGTAGATGATGTCACCTTGGTCTACCACTATATCCATACTACTATAATAGCACAAGCCTCATTAAAAGTCAAGCCTCGGATAACCTTCGCCACATACAATATGTAGGTGCTAATATTGGCATTGCTGGTTTATCACAATACTTTTTTCCATCGAGTTCTTTCTTGAATGGACAGTCTTCTTTGTTATGGCAGGGTATTAACATCCAAATCTCCCGCAGTCATAAACTACAATTGTTTCCCCATCCGATTCATAGAAGCAATTGGAACAGTGTGTTCCACCGCAAGCGTTACAGTGCCAAGAATAATCCGCAAATTCAAAAGTTGCTATCTCATCTTGTTCGTAATGTATCTTACCTGATTTAGCACAGAGGATACGCTTACCCTTTTGCACTTTATAACCATAGACGTTATTCATGGAGCGAGTGGCGGGAATCGAACCCGCTACCTTCTGGATGGCAACCAGACGTTCAACCTCGTGAACTTCACCCGCATTTTACTTTTCGTGGGGATGAAAATGTACCATAAGCGGGACTACCATTAACTACAGCATAACTTAGGACTATTAGTTCATCACCAATTTCCACAAGAAGTGATGCCGCACCATTGACACAAACCTCTTTCTCGTCACCTTTTATTGCATAGGTCACAAATCGCTTACCGTTGGTAACGTTAAGAACATGAACCTGCTCATATTCCAAAATATCTGCTTCGTGCATCCATTTGGGGTCAAGTGTTATGCTACCATCACACCTAGAGTCTGCATCAGTAACTTGTAAACCGTATAGTTTACTTTTAAGCATTACTCGCATAAATCTCTCCTTGTTTCATATAGTTTTTTGATTGCAGAACTAACCTCAGCTTTAGTACCAAGTATAGTTCCAGTTGTGTAGCAATAAAATCTGTGTCTACAGTTATCACATTTGCTGTGGCAACCATCGCATATAAGGATTGTGGCGGTATTACCAAAAGCTGAATCGTGCATCACTATAGGTCTATCCATATGGGGTGACTGACGGGATTCGAACCCGTGTTACCTGGGTCACAACCAAGCATCCTTCCATTGAATGACAGCCACCATATTAAACTAAAGGTTTTACATTTTCAGTACCTAAAATCTTCATACCTATTAACTTATGTCTTTTACTTCCTTTAACATAAATCTTACTGCCTGTAACACCTGCTAAAAATCTTGAGGGGCTTTTATAAGTCTTTATTTTTGACCAATCAACCTCTACGATTTCTATTCGTGACGCTGTGAAACACTTAAATCGTATTGCACACACATCACAACCACTACCATCACAAACAAACATATCGTTACCAGACGGTTTATTTATTAGCTTAATGAACCTGTTCACGTCTTGATAACTCCTTAGCTAAATCAATGCCACTCCAAGAATGTACCACTATAGATGTCCAACATCTAAACCTGAGCCAGCAAGTATCACAATCCCTCGGTGTTTTGTCACAAATAATCTTGTCAGGTAGGATTCTAGGAGTAGAACGGTATATTTCTACGTCTCTTTTGTTCCTTTCTAACTTTTCTGAACTAATCATTTTGGCTCTCCTGTCAGGGTTCGAACCTGAGTCCGTTGGTTCAGAGCCAACTGTGCTACCACTACACTACAGGAGATTACTTATATAAATGTTTATAATATTTCCAATTCCTATTCCATCCCAAGTCGTGGCAAGTCTTTGGTGATAAGAAACCTAGTTCTTCTGCCCTGTATCTAGCTGACTTGTAATGCCCGAAGATGTATCTGATACCTCTTTTATCACCAAGTAGACCAGAATCAAAACTACTTTTCCACTGGTTATTAACACCAAATCTTTTAGTATTCAACAATAAGTGTACTATGAGCTTCCAGTTTTTACAGATAAAGATAATCCCGTGTATGTTCATAATAAACCAAGCAACTTGTCTAGCGAAAGCGGGTAGTAATCAAGCATCTCAGCACTTACGTTAATCGTTCTTCTTTCCTTGTTGACTAGAGGGTATAGTTCTGGATAATTGTTATGATGATGCCCATGAATCATCCAACCATCCCACTTGGGTTTATCATAGTCAGGAGAATGTATTAATAAGAACCTTACTCCACCCAACTCTACTATGTGCCATCTGTGAACTGGTGTGATTCCTCTAATACTTTCTTTCCTGTCATGATTACCCTTGATAAGAACTTTCTTACCATTTAGTTTTTGCCACCACCAACTACCATCCCTACTTCCTCTGCCATACGCAATGTCACCCAAGTAATAAACCGTATCTTCTACGGTCACCGTCTCGTTCCAACGTTTAACAAGAGTCTCATTCATTTCCTCAACAGAACTGAACGGTCTATTGCAATACTTGATGATGTTTGTATGGTCTAGGTGTAAATCACCAATTAAGTATATCATGGTTGCGGGGGTGAGAATCGAACTCACGTAGACCTGCTTATGAGACAAGTCGGGTAACCAACAACCTCCCCACTGTTTAATGATTCTTGAAGAAACAATCTTCTTCACACGGCGTACCATCAGGTAGTGTCCAAGGTGGAACTCTACTCCCACATCCTCTGCACTTGTCAGGTACGTTTCCAATATGGTCAAGGATAAAATCTAATATTTTATCTACTATTTTCATGGTAGCGATAGAGGGAATCGAACCCTCGTTGCTAGGTTGAAAGCCTAGTTGCCTGCCATTAGCAGATACCGCCAATATAGATTGCTCTGTAGTCTCCGCACCGCAAAATTACGTTGTCTTCCTTCCACCTATCATTCAATAATATTATAAGAAGGTCACCAATTATTATACGATTGTTATTTACCATTGACTTAGGAGCACTACGCTTTTTCATTTTGGCTCTGGTGGTTGGACTCGAACCAACATATTTACGGTTAACAGCCGTTCCTATTACCGATTATAGTACACCAGAATCGAAACCGAAATCATCTGGATAAGCAGAATAAATTGCGTCTGCCTCACCATTTACCACATCCACAATAACTGTTCTTTCAAAAACTCTCGTACTAGCACATACAAACTTGAAGTCACAGTGACGGCATTTAGGTTTGAAACCAAAATTATCACTTTTACCCATCCTGCAAAGCTTAGTACGGTGATTGAGTGAATGACAAGCGGATGGGTCTTTTACTTTCCCCTTAACAAATCTAAAGATAGTGATTGTTTTACATTCACGACAAATACCCAAATAAACCCTTTTGTTCATGGAGGCACTGGTCGGAATCGAACCGACTTAAAATCGCTTTGCAGGCGACCGCCTTATCCAATTAGCTACAGTGCCTTATAATCTTGTTACCAGATTAAACGCTCTGATATAGAATTCCTCATCTGGTATTTCCCAATAATTTTTATACCTCAAATCAGCTAACATCTCGGACGGTAATTCTCGTAGTTTCTCATCTATATCTATACACCACAAATCAAGTCCTTCACTCGTAGTATAACAAGTAAATCTAAAAGGACACCCATCACATCTTGTATGACAAGGGAACTTTACTACTAATTCTTGTTCAGCATTTTTAATAGTAACTATCTTTTTCATGCACTGCCAGTCCCACGAGGTCCATTACCACCTTTAGATGCTAACCAAAGTAGGAAAGCAATAAACAACATAACCCAAACAAATGCCCAAAACATTGTCATAGCTATAAATTCTAACATGAAGTCTTTACCTCTCATAGTAAGACCTCACCGTTCCTCACTTGGCGGTCTATACGGGTTTCGATCCCGTCCCTCATCCTTGACAGGGATGTATGCTCACCATTAACACCTATAGACCTCTACCTGTTCCTGTAACGTATAGAATATTTGGGAACTTTACCCATGAACGTTCTATACCAATTCTCTCGTCATCTTCCTCTACTATTGCTCCTAGCTTAAACCCATCACCGAAATTCTCTCTATAACTTCTGCTCCAATAACCAGTATCAGCTACTTGCTTGTAGAGTCCCAATCTTAAACATTTGGGTAGGTGGAACTCTGCTTTGAATCTCTCATAACTTCTATATTGGTCATGTACTTCTTCAGTTTCCACCTTGACAGGATTAACGTGAATCCTATCATCAGTAAAGCACTCAAACCTATGGAGACAAGTATTACAATACTCAGAATCCCAAGTCCAAGTTCTTTTCATCGTTCTGTCATCTGTTGCTGTATATAAATACATAATCTTTCATTGGTGCGGGTGATAGGAGTCGAACCTACACGCATGTTACTGCACTACGTTCTAAGCGTAGGGTGTCTACCAGTTTCACCACACCCGCATGATGGGGAAGTACCAGTATTGCATGACGTTCATCAATTGCCTTTGTGTACCTTTTCATCGGCTGTACTCCACCCCGACTCGCTGGCGGGACTTGAACCCGCATTTACAGATCCACTTACGGTTAACAGTTTAGGAAACTGCCCCGACTACAGCGAGATAAAAGTAAGATTGGCTTACCTGGCACCCCTGCCGAGATTTGAACTCGGACTATTGGTTTAGAAGACCAATGTGTTCTCCAGTTACACTACAGGGGCAAATATTTTCCATTCGTTTTTATATTTTTCGTATTTACCACAATTATCATTAGCACGTTTATCAAGTTCTCTATGTGGATACAATGATACGTATATTGTGCTAATAGCTTCTATAGGAATAAAATACCACACATCCTCTGGTATTATATAACAACCAATAATATCAACATCATCTTTTGTGTATTTTACTTTTGTCTTACTCCCTTTACCAATTATTAGTCTGTAAGTTTTATTGTCACTATTCTTCAATTTTTGCTGGTATGACACACTTTTAATTTGCAATCTATTGAAAGTTCTATTACTTTCTATAATATAATCATATCCTACAGTATTAAAAGGAGTGGCTACAACAAGACCACGAAGCATCGCTTCATATAAAAACTTAGCTTGTGCCGTTTCTCCTTGTTTTAATGACATTTCATTCTCCTTGGACCCCCTGGCGAGACTCGAACTCGCAACAACCTTGGTTCGTAGCCAAGTGCTCTATTCCATTGAGCTACAGGGGGATGGTAGGAACGGAAGGACTCGAACCTTCAACCTTGGGGAAATCAGCCCCTAATACCGCTTATAAGACGGTTGCACTGCCAATTGTGCTACGTTCCCATCCTCCAATTATTGAAACATTCTCGTATCTTTCTAGGAGACCCCATTTTCCTAAGCTCATAGTAAAGACATGGGTCTGCAATTGTCACGTACCATTTAAGCGTATAACATTTAAATCTTAACTTACATTCGTTACACTTAACAACACCGTTACCATTACAAGAAAACGAAACAAAGTCATTATTCTTGTAGGAAAATGGATGTTCAGGAACATCATCGTAAATACGAATTTCTTTCTGCATGGTAGGGCTATGGGGGTTCGAACCCCAGTTCACACTTCGAGAGAGTGTTGTCCTTATTGTCCACTAGACGATAGCCCCATAGTCAGGGAGACGATAACTTATTTTAGTTAAGTCTCTCTATTGTTTTTCCTTCATCATTAAGAAGGTAAGTTGTACGATTTGTTAATACCAGAAATTCCTGACCATCCCTTTTTAGAGCACGAATCAAAAGTGCTACACCATCTTCAGCATCAAACCAGCGTGCATCCACTTCATAATCCTTGACACTAGCCTCATCTACGAAATCATAATGGACACGAGTTAATCCATCATAAAAAATCCAACCATTTAATTTGGCTTTACCTTTCTCGCTTTTTATCTTTACTATCATATTATCCTCCCTATCTATCTCCCTGACTAACGTGGCGGGTAGTATTTAAACTCAAATGTCTTTTTTAAGAGGAACTACCTATGCCATCTAAACCGACTATACAAGGACGAGTAGTAAATTCGTACCGCCTTTCGGCGGTTCTGTCCATAAATAGGAACTACTTATGTCCTTTGGTGCTTGCGAAGGGACTCGAACCCTTATTGTCTGGTTTAAGAGACCAGTGCTGTGCCAATTTAGCTACGCAAGCTTTGGTGAGGGAGCAGGAATTGAACCTACATCTTTACTCTAAAACGAGAGCAAGGGAAAACCGACATTCAACTTTAAAACCTATTGTTCTACCTTTGAACTATCCCCCACGTGGATGTGATGGGACTCGAACCCACACCGTTCGGTTTAAAAGACCGCTACTCTTCCATCGAGCTACACATCCTTATTGTAACATCCCTTGATTCCTAGTAAAAGTTACCGCATCTAATAGAGCTTCATTAGGAAACTCAGAATCATCTACTGACCAATTATAACCATGTTCCCAAAACCAGTCTACAGGATTAAATCCTTCCCAAGTTAAGTATAACCACAACTCTAACTTGAGACTCCACTTCTCTGAGTCATATTCAGGAAAAGTTAAATACTTACTAAAATCCTTCATACCTTACATTTCTCATAAAGTGGACAAGATTTACCAATACATTCCTCTCCTGTCCCACTTTTGATACACATTTGAAACCCCGCATATTCGAACTTTGATATTCCAACCAAAATAGCTGGTATTTCATCTACTCTAGTAGTAGCACAAGTGAACCTAAAGTTACACTCTTTACACTTGCGAGCGAAACCAGGTGGTTTTTGATATTTAGTGATTATACAAACACCACATGGACTTCCGCACTCATCACATTCTTCTATGCTTCCCCATTGCTGACTTTCTATAACATCATCTGTAACTTTATAGACTTGCACATTTCTACAGTTAGTACAACAACTCAATATGTAGTGCTTATACTTTGACTTCCTATTAACATAGTCGTTACTCACTGTCCTTAACATTATAGCATATGCCTTCCCGTATGTCAAGCCTTTTTTGTGGCGGAGAGGGAGAGATTCGAACTCTCGGTGGTATTACCCACACTACTTTAGCAAAGTAGCACAATAAGCCACTCTGACACCTCTCCATAGACTTACTCTCCTTACGGAGTCCCACCAATCTGCATAGCACCTAGACTTTCGTCATTCGTGTCGCATCCAGCTTTCGCTCGGTGTATGTGTATGCGAGTTTTACTCTCCCCACAGAGAACCAAAGCCCCTCAGTCTATTCCTACCCATCGCAAGGTTGAGCTTGGGGACGGATTCGAGCCGACATCTCCTTTCTTACCAAGAAAGAGCTTTACCGTGTTAAGCTACCCAAGCCTATCCCACTACTATAGAGTGGGACACTATCATCATTCGCCAGAGCTACTTTAATGTAGATGGCTAGATTGTTGCATTCAAACAATCTGGTAGAGGCGACAGGAGTTGAACCTGCTGAACACAGTTTGTAGGACTGTTGCTTTACCCTTTTAGCTACGCCTCTATTTATTCCAATCTAATACTATTGTTAACAAATACTTATAAACCCACTGTCTAAAGCGGACTCGTCTCCCTATTTTTCTCAAGTGGTGAAAGATTTTCTTGGGTTTCAAACTTGAACCCCAAAAGGGAGTTACAGTTTCTAGGGATACACTAAAATAAATTCGCAACAAGGTTCTCCAAAATAAACAGAATCACCGAACCTCACCTTAAATTAAAAAATCCCTAACCTGTTTGGTAGGGATGAGAAGAATCGAACTTCTGTTAGCAGTATATCAGACTGCCGTTCTGCCTTTGAACTACATCCCCATTTTAACCCCAACTTGTGCAGACTATGGCACAATCAGGTTGTTCCGAATTAAATAAATTATATTTATGTCGCTTAATCATCTATCTGCACCCACATTTATTAGAGAGATTCTTAACTCTCTACTATTATTATACCATACAAATAGCGAGTTGTCAAGCCTTTTTGATGGCTTTTTTAAAGAAATTTTAAAAATTATTTAAAATTAATCTTTCTTTTCTCTCTTAGTCACAATAGGTCTCTTGGTTGTCTCTTCCTGAGTTACATCATAGTCGGGTTCGTTTGGAACAACTTTAACCTTGTACCTATCATCAGGGTTTCTTTTGCGTGGTGCAAATTCTCTATTTATATCTTTTCCAGTCTGGTCTTTCATGCTATTCACCTAAAAAGTATGTCGTAAGGTCTTTCTTAGTATCAGGGTCTTTTATTTGAATAGTCTCAAATGGTCTTTGCTCATCCAAGAATGCCATAACACCATGTTCTGTGTTAACCACCATCTTGAATGCTTTTTTCATTCTACTAACTGAACCATCAGGATAGAATTTAACAGCATAAACTCCACTAATTTCAAACATCTTCCTCTCCTAATAAACATCTCCATTCTCTTGTATTTTAGTATCTTCATATGGAGAAACTTTTCTGCGATAGAATTCTCTACCTACACAATCTATTACTCCCATTGCTCTATTGAACATATAATAACCACCCATGCCATATAGAGCATTTAGGATTCTAGTTATCGTATAGTTAACTTCTCCATCCAAAGCACCCTCAGCGTGGCACTCTTTGATTCGTTGGAGCTTTTGTAGCAGAGAATCTATCTCTACGTCCACGAACTCTCGGAACTCTTGGTTTACGTAGGGCATCCTTCCTCTCCTTTCTCAACCTACGAAGCTTTGCTTCTCTTTGCTTTCTACGTCTCTTTGTAGATGGTTTTTCATAGAACTCATGCTTCTTCAAGTCTCTCAGGACTCCTGAAGCTTGAACAAGACGATGAAACCTAGCAAGCATAGAGCTTATTGCTCCTACCTTGTCTCCCCTGCGGTATAGGTCTTCTTCTAATTTATTTATTTTAACTTGAACCATTAACCATTCCATTCCACAATAACAAATCTGTCATCCAGATATGTACTACAGATGGGTTTTACCTCAGTTTCCCAATCACGTCTACCATTATCACAGCCAGGTCTTACCATATAAAACTTGCCATGCTTACGTGGTGGAATATCTGCCCAAGCAACAAGCTGTTGCAGAGACTTTGCGATAAGATTAAGGTCTGCTTTATCTTTCCAATGATGTTTAACAGGTAGGGTAATTATTTTCAAATCATCAAAAATATTAACCTTATTCCCACCAACATTTAGTGCATTACCAAGTTTGTACGGTAAATCGGGGAATTTGTCAGCCGCTTGTTTAGCTACACCACGACCCATGACGCAAGCTCCGTCTTTCCTAACGTCCCCATTAGTAGTAATAACTACCCATCTACCAACTTCGTGCTGTTCCCAAATATTTCCAAATATTTCTTGCATTTTCTACTCCAATGTTAAAGTCTCCCACTCAACTTTCCCCTCTTTAATCAACTTCTTCAATTTGTTTTGAAGTGGGGTTGTTGAACTTGAACCTTTTTTGACTTCGACTAAAACTATTTTTTCTGGTTTACCAGTAGACATACCTTCGAACACAACATAATCTATTGGTGAACCTAAGAACCTAGCCTCACTAGGAGTATGTGTCCACTCAGGAAAGTGTGGGACTAATTGTTCAAACACTTGTCCTTCAATCACTGAACGACTCCTCTTAACTGCATCTATTCGTTGCTCTCTTATATCAATTTGATGTTGTTTCTCGGCTATCCTTGATTTTGCCACTTCACGAACATACATGACTGCAAAATAAGCCACCAATCCGAATGCCAAACAGAGAGCTATTATCGTACCTACTGTTCCAAACATAATTATCCTCTGTAAACTAACGCTGGTTTATCTGTACTTTTCAATACAGCACAGAAGCTTTTCCAGTTTAGTTCAACCTCGTCTCTTTCAGTATAACATACAAATCTGAGACCACACCCATCACAATGTGTAGCATCGCAATCGTATAGGTCTTCATCTTCATATTTATTCTCTACCTTTAATCGCATATGACCTCCAAAAGTTTAGCTCCAGCATGGGTCATAGCATACCCATCTTTACTCTTCCAAACATTATAACCAACCTTCTCAACTGGTTCATCTGTAAACCAAGGGTCTCCCGAAGATACATAGGTTCTTATAGGTTTACCGATTTGGGTCATCCGAAAAATATCAAGTTCCTCATTATCCCTTACTTGTTTGTGATTAGTCATAGATAAGTTCGTAAAATCAAGTTCATCATCATCAAAAAAGTAAATTTTGATTATGTCGAAATCACCCTGATTTGGAATGGTCTGAACAAACTGTTGCCTAGTCTTTAGGTCAACGTCACAATTATTTATTTTTATAGTAATCTTACCCCAAGGAGATTCAGCCACGAAATCGGCGAAGTCACTTTTAACCAAATTGAACCTATTCACACATGCAATAATATCTTCGCTATTGTGAAATTGGTACTGAATCGGAAGCTTTGACTCTGTTACATGGTCTGTCCATACCATGCTACGCATAATGTCCGATTCTGGTTCTGGAAATTGGAATTGGTTCAATAAATTAACTGTAAATATATTAACCTTATCAATCCACTCTTCGCCAATATTGGGTAACTTTTTAAATCTAAAACCAGGATGTGAAGCGAACTCAAAATGCTCCCAATCATACCAATATTCCTTCGGTTTGCCCCATTGAAATAATCCAAATCCCGACTCGTCTATCTTGGTGATGTATCCATGAGTGTAATCCTCACGAAATCCCACCACAATCTGCTCACCTTTATGAAATAATGTGTTGAACCGTTTATAGTTAGACTGTGATAGCTTGTTCATTTACTCCTCTCCTATGCCGATTAACATTATTGGAATTAACATTAACCACATCCAATGCAAATTGTGGAATCTCAGGTAGGACTATATACTTATTTTTCGCTACTTGTTCTTTCCAAATTAGCGAGTCATCTTTAGGATAGTCTTTATTCCACCCTCTTGCTTCTACTTCCTTCCTGACCTTCTTGTTAAGAGGATAAACGTAACGATACATTTTACCTCTTATTCTCCTTATTCCTTTCTTTTTCATGAACTCAGGAGTTAGCCAGAATACCATATCCTTACCCACAAATTCGGCGTTTTCTTTACATAGTTGTCTTGTGGTTCTAGGATGAATCTTTTCTCCATCCGCTCCGATATAGACATCAGTCCAGAAGAATCCACCATAGTAGAAGTTACTAGCTTGATAAACATACCCTATCTTACCAACAATACCATCCGCTAATGTATAAAGTAACTTCTTATCGGTGTTCTCTTTCATCCACTTAATCAAGAGGGAAATGTACTGACTTTCTGTATTGCGTGGCATTTTATCATGAACACATAATTTGCCAAGTTCATAATAGTCTTGAGTTGTATACCCAGGGAACAGTTTATTTATAGTAGCTAACGGTTGAGTTCCCCATCCTAAAGTAACAACCCCAACAAACTCATCATCGTTAAATAACCCTAAATAATGCTTGGTTAATCTTGGCATTACTTTTGAATAGTGGTGAGCCTGAGTAAAGTCAATACATTCGACACTATCATATTCTCTTATACTAAACACTATCCAAATATTCCTTTATAATGTCCCCATGACAAGTTTGTGGTTTACAGAAGCAACCTAATCTCTTACCCTTCAAACGGGAAACCATGAGTTTAAACATGGGGTCTTCAAGTCTGCCTTTGAAGTAACTTCTATATTTCTCTATCACTTCTTCCCTTGTACCATCCTCACCTATCTTGAACGGGTTGCCAAAAGGAGAACCACGACCAATATAGATATAGTTCTTCTCTTTACATTTGTAGATATTAACTATTTCCGTTCCGTTGCACATATAAACCTTTTCTTACACTCCTTACAGAAGTCATAAAAACCACATCTGTGAGGTTCACCAATCACTTCTCCACGTCCACAAACTGTATACCTGATGAACTGTTTCTCAGTATCACCAAAAGTAGTAACTTCAACTTCTTCTTTAATACAATTATAACACACTTCGAACTGATTGTCAAGCCCCATTTAGACTAAACCATCTTTAATCCTCTGAATTCGTGGTAAACACCAACGTTCCTTCCAATGAGCAGACAACTCCTCAAATGTTTCGTGAGCATATGGTATCAACTCATCTGTTTCTCCCCTGAGAAATTCCCTAGAGTTCTCTGATAATGGGATAAAATAGACTCCTCTTTGGTTCTCAGTTTGCTGGATGTCCCAATATTTTGTAAGCTTCTGGAATCCCTTAACAACTCCATACGCCTCTCTAACTGAACCGTCCTCATTATAATAGATTTCAGAATGCTTTCCCTTATCCCGCTTATAATCCTCACGCATTTTGTCTTTAACTTCAAGAGGAACTAAAGCAATACTATGCCCCTTAGTTAACCCCAAATATTCATAACCCTTTAACCTATTATATACAGATGACTTACCAAATAAGCTCGTACAAGTCATTGCGGCTAATTTGTGTCCATATTTCTGTTCAAAATAATCCTGAATCTCTCTACTCTCGACTGAGAGAGCACATAACTTACCTGTCAAATATTGAGACATGGGTGGAGTGCTAACACAAAGGTGAACATTCATCAGATACTTCATCCTATCCCATTTATCTTTAGTAGTCCATCCAATATGCTTATCCCTAATCGGAATGGTCAAATCAGACATTAGAACTACCATACCTATGATATAGTCCGTTGTCTTATCTCTTACCAAAAAATGGACTCTCCTACCAACCGCACCAGAAAAAGCGAAACTGCTCACCGTCATCCTGCCATAAAATAGTAAATCTAACAGTTCTTTTTTACCGTCTGCCATCTGGATATAAGGTTGGATGTCCTCTATTTTTGGTTCATTAGCTTGAATTTCATCCCACTTTGGTTTTATTTTGCTTAACCTATCTGCATATTTTACTAGATAAGGTTGCTGTGCTTCAATTAACTTAGCTCGTAGCTCTTCTTTCGTAAATGTCAAGACATCCTCTCCTGCTCTTCCTGTGGTAAATCAGCCTTTAGTCCAACCTTGATATTAGGTTTTCTTTTTCTACCCGTTATCCCTCTGGACTCCGTTGTGTGAAAACCTGGACCTTTATAAATAGGAGTAAAGGTACTAAATAGTTTGCGTAAAGCGTCTTTACCACACGCAGGACAAGTTACACAAGGTTCATCATAAAACCCCTGTCTGACTTCAATTTTGTGTTCACACTCATCACATTTATACTCATAAATCGGCATTATTTCTGCATATCCTTCGGTTTTCTTCGTTGTGTATAACATTTGAATCGGTAAGGACATGTCTCACAAGTTTCATGTTTACCGCACTCAAAGATAATATCGTATTCTCCCTTAACCTTCAGCCACTCTTTACATCCCATCATATGTTCTATGAGGCACTCATAACAAAAGTATTTATGACAACCCCAACACTCACGTATTGTAGTTATCTTATGGCAACCCGCACACTTAACTGTAGTAGCACCAAAGATGTCACCTAAATCACCAGGTCTTCTGAATCTATCCCTGGCAACTAAGCCTTTTCTTGCTGAATCAGGAGAAAGAAAGTGTCTTTCAAATGTATCATAGTCAAAGATTGGTGGGTCACCTGTTGCCATTACCACTCCTTCTTTGCTTTAGGAAACCACTTCTCAAAGTCTTTCTGAGCCTTAGCCATCTCTTCATTCCACTTTTTCATGCTTGGGTGGTCATCACTAATCACTGTAATCTCGTTTAACCAGTTATCGTTATAAGTCCATTTACCCCAAAACCACCAATGTAATTTCCAGTAGACATCTTCTGTAATCCAAGCTCTTAGTTTATCCCAAACAATCTTGCGTAGTGGTACAAAGAAAGCCGCATCACGTTCGGTAGCATCGCTTGTCCACGCAAAGTGGGGGCAATGTTTAGTCCTACCGTTGCCTAGGCAGAACGGAGAAGGTACGTTTCTCCCACAAGGGTTATTACCATTCTCATCTTCCTTTCCAAAGCAATGACCTTCAACAACTACATAAGTCCAATGTTTCATCGTCTACTCCTAAAATAATATGGGTCATCCATTCCTGCTAGTCCTTGAAACTGACCGATTAAATCATCATAAGAACCTACCTCACACCCCCATTTGTCGAAACAGGGGATGTTGGGGAAATCTTCAGGGTAGTAAGCTAATCTAGTATTCTCTCGTATCTCAGAAATTACACCATTCTTAACACGAACAAAACCATTTTCACGGAGAAGAACAATGTACTCTGGTAAACCAAAATCGGGAACTGCATCACCAATTTTCTTAGTGACCATTTCACAGTTCCAAAGCTTTACCTGACTGCCTTTCGGTAGCATATCATAAACACCCATCTTTACCTCACTATTTCAAAGTAAGTAGACTTTTACCAAGTTCTTTTCGCATTGAGTTGACTTCATCAAGAAGTTCTTGCAGTAGTATTTCCCCACGTAGAAGTTGTTCTTCTGGTGGTACTGCAAGCAAGATTCCATCATTTATTGCCCAATTTTGATACTCTTCCCAAAGAGCTTTATATGCCGCTTCATAAGTAGCAGTTTCAAGAGCAGTTACACCAATGGTATTCTTCTTCTCATAGTAAGGGTCACTTAAAGCTTTACTAGCTTCGTAATATTCTTTGTCTTTTACTTCTTTTGCCGCAACTTGTTCCTCAGTTAAAGATTGATTAACTTCATACAATATTTCCATTTTACCTCCATTTTGGTAGCGGGAATGGGATTCGAACCCATGTTCTTCTCCTTATGAGGAAGATGACTTAGACCGCTTGTCCATCCCGCCCTAAAGTTCTGTGCTTCCCACATTTGCATCTTTGGTGTTTCCATCCCCGACTATCAATTACAATCGTATGATAACGATGGTGGTGTTTTTTAGGAGTTACCATCCACCAATAAGAACACTCTGCCATCGGAATTTGGCACTTATCACAGTTACCTGGCTCTGGACAGATGTTGTCTGGTTCATATTGCTCACAAGGTTTCTTTACCATTGGACACCAAAATAACAAAAAATCGGTTGTCCTTCTCGTACCTTGCCTTTACGGTAGCAACATCTTTGGTCTCTTCTATAACCCTATGTAAGAGATTACTCCCAATCTCAGGGTGTGTAAATTCCCTACCACGAAAGAAAATCTGAATCTTGACCTCATTTCGAGGTAAAAGTCTTCTTACTGCACGAAGTTTAGTTTGGAAGTCATGTTCAGCTATTTTGGGTCTTATTTGAATCTCTTTGACCTTTTTTGCCACCTAAATTCTTTACCATCCTATCATATAAGACACAAGTTAGTGCCTCTTGAGAATACAGAGCAACATCTTCATGCAGATACTCAATAGTCACTAGCTTATCTTTTTCTGTAAGTGTAGGTAGTGCTGTTCCTACTGCATCTGCACCAAAGCAATATAGCACGTCTCCTTGCGGATGTTTAAAATCATGCAAGAATTCATACTTAACATTCCCTGGAATTACTC
>Ga0180437_10000852_pt1 | contig 54581 bp, 37 predicted proteins | sample SS_ome_4_FD_132410 | JGI IMG/M metagenome (GOLD analysis project Ga0180437, IMG submission 132410) | Hypersaline lake sediment archaeal communities from the Salton Sea, California, USA - SS_3_D_1 metaG | ecosystem: Environmental > Aquatic > Non-marine Saline and Alkaline > Hypersaline >...
CAGATAAGGCGGGCATCCAATCAGGTGATATCATCATTGAGGTTGAAGGCACAACTGTCGATACGCTCGGAGCCTTTAGAAATGTTGTTGCCTTTGCCAAACCTGGCCAAGAGATCTCGCTTAAAATTCAACGAAATGATGAGGAGATACTCATCAGCGCTGTTGTTGGCGAGCACCCAGATAATGACCATACGACAACTTCCGTTGAAGAATCCATTGGAATATCTGTTGAACCAGTAACACCAGAGCTTGTCTCTAAACATAAGCTCGACACTAAAACAGGACTCTTGATCGTCCAGATCGATCCAGACAGTCTAGCCTACCATGCAGGTTTAAGAGCTGGACACGTGATTCTCGCCATAAATGGGCAGAGCGTTACGACAGTACAGGAGTTTTCACAGGCGATCAAAAGTGCTAAAAAAGGAAAGCGATTGCTCTTACAGCTTAAAGTTGGAACAAATATTCGCTTTGTGCCACTTGTGATCGAATAATCATGTTCTTCGTGGGCGGAGTATGCGAGATCGGTCATACAACTGACTATCTCTTGCTCCGCTTCTCTTTAATAAAGAATCTGCCGACAACAAAGCTTCTATATTGGTCCCCCCCTTGCTAAACAAAAGCTTTTTCAAATTTTCTTGATGTGCTCGCATCTCGTCCACTTTTTGCCCAGCAAGGTAGATAAGAGGGGGAAAGCCACCATTGCCAAAATTTCCTTCGTGTTCTCTCATATTTATGAGATCTTTTTTCATAATGGCTATGCATGGCACTTTCAAGCTTTCATAATCTCTATATGCCTTAAATGATCCTGTGGGATCAAAAAATTCAGAAAGCTCTTTAAAATCTTCGTCATAATTTTTGATAAGACAGATATCTTTATCGTACGCCAATCGATCATGGTGAGGAGCATTGAGAACCCAGGTAATAGTAGCAGCAGTTGCACTATCTCCCATCTCAAAAACTCTTTTGGCAACACGCAACCAGAATTTAGAGATACGTTGTGCGCTTTTCAGAGAGTCTGAAAGATATAAAATGGTATAAGTGATAAGAGAGGGGAGCTTTTCAAAAAGCATTTCTGTCTCTCTAAGATCTCTTCCCAAGGAAAGATCAAGAGGAGAGCTTTTCAAAAAAAGAGATGCTGAAATTGCAAACAGATCCTCGGCAAAGGGTTGAACACAGACTTTCCTCTGATCCCTTGTTCCCTTCTGAAAAAGTGCAAAAAGATCAGAAAAGGGGGGGCGAGATGTTTGCGGAGCCTTTTTTATCTGAGAATCAGGAATGCTCAAAATACGCTCAAGGGCATCCATACAGTCTACTTTTTGAGCAATTCGCACAATGGATGCTTTAAGATTTTCAAATTCTGATGAGCCTTTACACAGTAAAACCCATTTGAGAAAAAAGGAGGTAAAGCTTGTGTTTTGAATACGTCTTTTATTAGAAGCAAGCTCTTCAAAAACCTCAACAACATCAGAAAGGCTCTTCGCATACGCAGAGATCCCCTCACAAGCATATTGACCCGAATACTCCAGCTGCTCTTTATGGTAGAGAGGATCAATAGAGAGCAGTATTGATCTTCGGATGTTTTCAAGAAAAAACTCTCTTTTAACAAGAGTTAAGACCCTCCAGGCCTCTGCTGCATTATATAATCGCTTTCTTTCCTCATCTTTTAGTATGTGCAATAGGTGGCGAAATCTCTCTACATTGATATCTTCTCCCCTTTTCAATTGGTATAGTAAGGATAGAGCTGCCCCTAAATTTCCTTTGACAATTGCTCGCTCTTTCAAAGAAGCAAGACGTGCTCTAAGTACCATAAAACTGTGTTCCTGGCCTTTGGGAACTACAATATCGCCCTGAAGAAGCTTTTGTCCGATCTCTTCTAAGAGATCTTTTTTTTCTGGATTGTATGCGCGACACCACGCATGTTCAATTGCGGGAAGGCACGCAAGAGATCGAGCACAGGTAATCCGCATTCCAAGCAGTTTTATGCTCTTTGTATCCATCCATAAAAAAAGATCGGGGTTGGCATGGCCACGCTTCAAGCGAGAGAAAATGCGCTGCACCTTCAGCTCTGTAGAAAGCGCCCCTAAAATTGTATAATAGTAAGAAAAAATACCAGAGAGTGTTGGTCGCACAGCCTGTTCAAGGCCGGCTTCTTGGCCATAGGTCCTGGCGCTTTGAACAAAGGAAACTGTGCCATCCATCTTCACAAACCGACTTAACAAAAATCTTTATACAAAAGGACCTTAGTGATTACGTCTTTTCATACATGCGTCTAATTCTTGCATGGCATTTTGTGCCATACTCATTTTTAGCAACTCGATGCCCTCCATCACCTCTTCAACATCTCTGAGGCATTTCTGACGGCGCGATTCATAAAGATCCTGAAATATAGGAGCATATCTCCACTTACTGTGATACATCGCAAAATTTCCAATAAAAGGGACCGTCTCTAATATACCACGGGCGATGGTATCCACAGACTCAGAGAGGCCTTTTTTATTTTCTTCTCCAAGAATAGAGACTGTATGCCCGTCTGGAATAGGTCTTGCATACAGTCCAACTCCATACTTCCATTGATATACGAAAAAAGAGCCTACCATGCGACAGATGTTAATTACAGAGCAGAGTAAACCGACTGTTATGTGATAGAGCCCTACAGGAGTCGAAAGAATTGGGGTACAACTTATCTTAATCCGCCCACTTGGAGGGAGAGGGAGCTTCTCATCAGGCTTCTCGTCACATCTGCTATCTTCATATTCAGGAAATGAACTCGTCGGTTGTATGCTATTTCCACAGGAGACCATTAAACACCCCCAAATAAACAGTATCTTTTATTTTCAATTTACATACCCCTGAAAAATAAGGTTAAAAACTATAGGGGTGCGGTTAATTTCCTTTTAAAAACATCTAGATAAAATGTCAAAATAATATTTGGCTAGGGATTTCTTAGATCCTATAAACGGGATAATCACGCAACTTGAGATCGTTGAATAAATGGCAAAAATGAGTCTTGTTGGAATAACATATCTCTTCCATGCACTCCGGCCATGAATGACTGGTCTTACGGTGAGGCATACAACTTCATAATATGCCCTTCTAACCTATCTTGGACCTGCTCGGGATCTTTGAATGATTCGATGATAAAGACATTAGATGTCTCACTGTCGTTGACTTCGAATAACTTGTTGGCTTCCGGATGAAAGACGTGAAGGTCCCCGCCATTGTCAGCTTTAGCATCTGGATGGAAGTTGTACTCTACCCGACGAACCTCCTTGATCATTTCTGGGTGTACAGTCACCAGAGCAGCTAACGGATCAGCGAAAATGGGACAGTTTTTGATTTCCGCTGTCCGATGATCGACATCTTCCGGATTCTGACGATCGAGCCACAGCTCCCAGTTTTCAAGATGCGTCAACATTGCCCGTCCAAGAGGAGTCATACTATTACGCTGCAAACGAAGTGCTGCAACACGATTTAGCGGTAATGTATGCTCTGCAGCAAGCTTCGAAGGAACGATGAAACAGGGGATTCCAGACTTAAAGACTTTGTCTGTATCTTGCAGATTTAGGCCGCCGTTATAGCCCATCCTCTCAGTGAAATGGCCGTTCATCATCACTATCGCTTGTATTTTTTCTTTGACGAGTTTGGGATGCTCTCTCAGTGCTTTTGCGATATTCGTCACAGGTGCCGTTGAGGTGATTACAACCTTATCCTGTTGTTCTAACCAGGCAATGAACTGATCAAATTGTGATCCAGTCGGCAAATCGGAGGCTGTTAACACTTTTGTCTCTCGAAAAGCTTTCAACTGGTGCGGATAGATATAGCTACTTGTCCCATTCTTGCGAGTATATTCGTTTCGTGGATTCCCAATTAAATTGGTCGGCCACAGCGGGTAGAGCCTTAGCATCTCAGCTTCTTTCTGATCGGGTGTTATATCACCCGACTCGTAATAACCAGCACCAGCGAAAGTGTTCGCTAGAAGCCGATCAGCTTTTTCTGCTGACATATTCCCTAATAAGTTATTAATTTTAAGTTGTTCGGTAAGACTTTTTGAAGCAAGCACCTTGATGTCGGGTTTGAAAAGAGTCGTAGTCACTGCATCCAAACAATTTTCGCGCGTTAATATCAACTGCGCCCAAAAATCGTCGCTGTCAAAGCCAATATCACAATCAAGATGATGAGATACATCATGGGGTTGCCATACATGGGTTTGTAACGCTTCAATAAGCATTGAAAAAACACTCCTGTAAAATTGAGAGAATAATCGTAGAAAAAGAGAATCAAGATCTTATTAAGGACGCTCAATGTTCGAAAAACACAGCCAAACAAAGCCAAGAAATTTTCGAAAAGCAGACTGTTTTCTACAACCAGCCTAACAAAGGAGAGAAGATCTCAATCAGGGGTTTGGCTCAAACGAATTGCATCAAAGTCATGAGAAGAAAAGAGGGCATCTATGTTCTCTACCCCAAGCAGGCGTGCTGCTTGCAGCCATCCCAGCGCCTCTTCTTTCAAATGCAATCGGGCTGATAAAAGGGCACATGCTGCAGCCAGAAAAGGGTTTTGGTCGATCTGAAAGGCCTCTCTTCCTGAAAAAAGGCCCTCTTTCCAGTGCGATGTTTTGTATGCTGCTAGCACCATGTGCTCTAATGACGAGAAGAGCAGGGGGTCTTTTGTCTCTTTGAGAACAGTAAATGCTTTTCTTGGAAGATCGAGCTCTAATGCATATCTTGCATACATCTCTGCAGCCTTTTGTCGAACACGAAGATCCTTTCCCTCTTTGGCCAATATTGAGAGCGGCTCTAGTACTGCCCCCTGTTCCCCAGCTTCCCATTGATCTTTTAGCCTGCAAAGAAGCTGTTGTTCGTTTGAGAGTTTTCCAGAAAAAGCACGCTCTTGTGGGCCTTGCCACAGTCGCCAGCTATGTGCAATACAGTAGATAGAAAAGTAGGCTCCTAAAAGAAGGCCTACCTTCAAAGAAATAACAGCGATAAGAATTGAAAAGGCTATGCTGATAACAGCACCAATCTTTCTTCCAATAGGACCGAACATCGTATAGAGAAAATCTACCAGCATCTCTCCCATATCAAATGGATAAAGAGGAAGTAGATTAAGCCAAAACCAGATCAGATTCATGAGAAAGAAGAGAAAGAGGACATCTGTTTTCGATGTTACATACATCTCGGCACAGCCAGCTGTAAAGGCTGTTATTAAAATTCCGCCGCTATGGACAAGAGCTCTCTTCCAAAAAATAAGAGGGGGGCCAATGACCTCAGTCATACCACCGCCACCAAAAAGCTCGAGAGAGCAGGCTCGACCAAAAAGCCGAATGACAATGAGATGACCAAGCTCATGGATAAAAAAGACCAAGGCCAATAAAGAGGAGATCACAAAAATAGAGGGGATGCTCTTTGCAAGCAGCACGCCAAACAGAAGACAAAGCACAAGAAATGAGATTTTGATTCGTATTGTTATAGATGGGAAAAGTCGCATTTTATCTCTTAACGTTGTTCACTATCTCGCCTATTTTTGATACATCCTCAATCATAACAATATCCGACTTTTTAAAAGGTTTTTCTCTTCCTGCGATATAGAAAAACAGAGGCTTATGCCTCCCCTTTTTTGCCCAGGATATAACCTCATCTATCCCCTCATCCTCTTCAAGAGCGAGAAGCAAAACCCCTTCTGTCCTCGAATCTTTTTCAAAAAGAGATAAGAGGTCAATAAACGAAGCCCCCCCCTCATTACCAATGCCCAGACAGGTTGACTGACCAACACCAGAGCGTGTCATCTGCCAAGCTGCTTCATAGGAGAGTGTATCTGCACTCGAGATCATACCAATAGGCCCTGGTGAAAAAATATAGCCTGGCATCTTTCCAACCTTTGCTTGCTCAGGAGTGATGACCCCAAAGGAAGAAGGCCCCAGCAATCTACTTCTCTTATTTTTCTCAAAAACCCTTTCCACCTCAACCATATCGTGTTTGGGAAGGTTGCAACTTTGAGAGATGATGCACTCTATACCAGAATCTTCTGCTTCTAAGATCGCATCAGCTGCAAAAGGCGATTCTACTCGAACAAGAGAGACATTTGGTCGTGCCTTTTTCTTGGCCTCGCAAACAGTTGAAAAGATCGGAACTCCTAAGACCTGTTTGCCATCATAATTGCTATCGACAATACCAACGACATTTGTACCATAGGCCAAACACTGCTGAAGATCGAAAACTCCCTCTTCTCCCCCCACACCCTGATAGAGCACACGACTTGATCTGTTGACAAGAATCGGCATCTACAACTCCTCTACCGCCTCTTTTAAAGAGGTCGTGGCCACAATATCTTTAGAGAGCTTTTTTAAGAGAGCGCACGCTTTAGTAGCGCTCGTTCCCTCAAGTCGAATGACCATCGGTTTATGCGCTTTTTTGCTTTTGACCCATTTTTTAATAGCGGTTGCTATCGTTTTGCAGTCGAAAAGGCCCGTGAAAAGATTTATAAAAATCTTCTCCACACCTGCCTCTTGGTCAAGCCGCTCTAATCCTTGCACAATGCTCTCTATATTGCGCTCTACACTAACAGGGGAAGAGGGGACCTTTCCAGATCGACGAACAAGATCGCAAGTAGCTCTAGAGAGCCCATTTCCATTGGCCATACACCCAATATTGCCGCCCAAAACCATCTCTTCCGGTCTTTTTCGAGCAAGTCGAAAGATCTCCTTTTGTCGAAAACGGGCGTTCTCATCTATTTCCATGTGCACACTGAGTGCTACGAAATTCCCATCTTCAGTGCAGCCAAAAGGGGCAATTTCAAGAAAGGTAGCATCAAAATAAAAGAAGGCAGCAACAATTCTTTCGATACTTTTGCCTATCCGCTCTCTATCTTTTGTAATACCAAGGCGAGAAAGCAGCCTACGAATCTGAAAAGGGTGCAACCTTCTGCTCTCAACCCCCTCTCTGAAAAGACGGTGCTCTTTCTCGCGCTCTGAAAGAGAGAGACCATCATCAACACTTGCTACAAGCTCTACTCCTCTTTTTTTCAAGATTGAAAGAGCGAGATAGTAGCGTTTCTCAAGCGAAATCGCTGGGACAATAAGCACTTCTGCAGGAGAAGGATTAGTTGCAAAAACCTGCTCTACAATTGCAAGTGCCTCCTCCCTTGATGCAACCTCATGAACCTCTCTCTCTTCGCCTTCATATAAGCGCACTTTCAGAAATGCTCTTTCAAAACTTAGCCCAGAAAGAAGAGACTCTTTATCAAACTGTTTAATGAGATGATAGGCAGGCGTTGGTACCCCAAAACGGCGAAGAAGCGCATATACTTGATGCTCAGGAAGATACATACGGCTCGCCTATATAAATCGTAAAACAACTCTTTTTGTATCACATTTTTTTTGAATCGCAAAGGTTTTGTTTTCTACATTAGTCGAATCTTTATAATATTGGCTTTCTTTTTTCATGATGAAATTCGTTGACACGGGGAATACTCTACTTATAGCATACCTTTTATCTACTAAAACGGGAAAAGTCTTATGGAACCATCTTCTCGCGTGCAAAACAATTACATCCCATCAAGTGAGAATCCGCTCCAAATGCCCCCACAAGGCGCATATACTTCATGGGGATCCCGTATTGTAAACTCGGTCTATAACATCCTGTTTTCCTCTCAAAATGAACCCTCCCCTGCAATTATTTCTCTAGAAACACACTCTGTTACCAAAATACCTAGAATACCTCGTACAAAGATTCCTCAATCTCTTCTTAACCAGTTTGGTCTCCCTCCCCTCAACAAAGATAATAAGGAACAGTTTTGTAACCGGATCACAACTATTCTTGAAGCTCTACAAAAAGGATCTGTTCTCAACAATGAAGAAAAGGCTTTTTTTTCTACCTTTTCTGCTGAAATTCTCTTTGAAAACCTTGATGATCTTTACCTTTTACTTGAGGTTGCTCACCACTCTAGTTTTGTGGCCCTATTTTCTAATAAGGTCTCTTTCTCAAAAGAAGAAGTAACGGTTTTGCAAAAACTTGCCCATGTCTATACCTATATGCAAAAAAACAAACAGAAAATAACCCAATTGGAGTGTACTACTGGTGAAGTAACGACCTTTCCAGCAGAGCTTTGCGACTATCTTCCTAACTTGACAACACTTCAGCTAAATAACAACCAATTAATTTCTCTACCTGAGTCCTTCGGAAAACTTTCCTGGCTAGAGAACCTTTATCTAAACAATAACCAATTAACCTCTCTACCTGAGTCCCTCGGAAACCTTTTCGGACTAAGGGTTCTTTTCCTAAACAACAACCGCCTCTCCTCTCTACCTGAGTCCTTCGGAAACCTTTTCGGGCTAAGGGTTCTTTTCCTAGACAACAACCGCCTCTCCTCTCTACCCAAGTTCTTTGGAAACCTTTCCAAGCTAGAATACCTTCACCTAACCAACAACCAATTGACCTCTCTACCTGAGTCCGTTGGGAACCTTTCCAACATGAACACAATCTTCCTATTTAACAACCAATTGACCTCTCTGCCTGAGTCCATTGGAAACCTTTCCAAGCTAGAATACCTTCACCTAACCAACAACCAATTGACCTCTCTGCCTGAGTCCGTTGGAAACCTTTCCAAGCTAGGTGGGCTTGGCCTAAGTAACAACCAATTAACCTCTCTACCTGAGTCCTTCGGAAAACTTTCCAAGTTATGGATTCTTAACCTAGACAACAACCGATTAACCTCTCTGCCTGAATCCTCCGGAAACCTTTCCTGGCTACAGCAGCTTTACATAAGTAACAACCGATTAACCTCTCTACCTGAACCCTTCGGAAAACTTTCCTGGCTACAGCAGCTTTACATCCGTAACAACCAATTAACCTCTCTGCCTGAATCCTTCGGAAAACTTTCCTGGCTAAGGGTTCTTTACCTAGATAACAACCGCCTCTCCTCTCTACCAAAGAGTTTTGGAAATCTTACCAACATGGAGACGCTTTACCTATACAACAACTCTCTCACCGCTTTGCCGAGAAGCTTCGGAAACATTCACCCCCTCTCAACGCTTTACCTCGACAACAATCGCCTTTCCTCTCTGCCTAAATCCTTCGGAAACCTTTCCAACCTGATAACGCTTCACCTATACAACAACTGCCTCTCTTCTCTGCCGAGGACCTTCGGAAACCTTTCCACCCTGACAACACTTTACCTAAACAGTAACTTCCTCTCCTCTGTGCCGGAGACGCTCGAAAACCTTACCAGCCTGACAACGCTTGGTCTATCCCGAAACCACTTCACATCATTACCAAAATTCATCAAAAACCTTCCTGACCTGACAACGTTCGACCTACACGACAACCCCTTCTTTTTGCCAGACTTCCTTGAAAATCCCACTAACTTGCCAACGTTTGGCCTATGCAACAACGCCTTCTTGCTACCAGAAACTTTTGGAAATCTTACCTATCTAACATGTCCTCAACTTACCTGATAACCAACTCTCCTTTTTCTAAAGACCTTTTCATCACCCTTTGTTAATACGATCAATGACATTACAACTTTGCTCTTATAAGAAAGCCCGAAGTTGTTGTGAGAAATAGCGCTTTCCCCATATCATTATTCGGAACTTTTTTAAAAATTGGTAACAAACAGCTGTGGTATTAAGTTGGGTAAAGAAGAGTTGGTCAAGCCTTCGATCTGTACTTCGTTCGACACGATCTGCATTAACCGACCGCATTAAAACTCTTTTTGGAAAAAAAGTTGATGAAGCTCTTATTGAGGAGCTCGAAGAGATTCTTTTCGAGGCAGATCTCGGTGTTCCTACCGTTCAAGATCTTATCAAAGAGACTCGCTCAGTTTTACAAGAAGCTCCAGAGACAACTGTTGAGCAACTCTTAGCAACTCTTGAAGAAAAGCTTGTTCAAGAGGTCTCTCATCTCTCTTTTGAACTGCGTGAGAATAATAACGGCCCCACTGTCATTCTCATTGTCGGTGCAAATGGAAGTGGAAAAACAACTTCAATTGCAAAATTATGTAATGGCTTCCTGCAGCAAGGAAAAACTGTTCTCTTAGCAGCAGCAGACACTTTTCGAGCTGCTGCTCAAGAGCAATTAGGTGTGTGGGCAGAGCGATTAGATGTTCCGATGATACGATCTAACTATCAGGCAGATCCTGCTGCTGTTGCCTTTGACGCTATTTGCGCAGCAAAAGCGCGCGGTATAGATGTGCTTCTTATCGACACTGCAGGAAGGCTGGAGAACAGACAAAACCTTCTCAAAGAACTTGAAAAGATTAATAGAAGCTGCCACAAGGCGCTTGACGGCGCTCCGCATGAAGTTTTACTGCTTCTCGATGCAACTGTCGGACAAAATGGTATTGAACAGGCAAAAAGCTTCCATGCTGCGGCTCCTGTTACAGGTCTTATACTGACAAAAATTGACGGTTCCGCTAAAGGTGGTGTGGTGATCGCCATACAAAAAGAGCTCTCCCTCCCTGTGAAATTTGTAGGAACAGGAGAGAGTATAGAAGATGTATCGCCCTTTAACCCAAAAGAGTTTGTTCATCTGATGTTTTTTGATACCGAGGAAAGCTAATGTCATCCATACTCCAATCAGCTCTTCTTGGCATAGTCCAGGGAATCACGGAGTTTCTTCCCATCTCTTCAACAACCCATCTTCTTCTTTTTGAAAAAGCATTAGGATTTGAAAGCTCACCTGGAAAAACCTTCGAGGTTGTCATCCAATTCGGTTCTGGCCTCGCTATTGTCCTTTTTTTTTGTAAACGGCTCTTCTCCAATATAAAACTTCCCCTACTTCTTCTTCTGGCAACTATTCCCGTTGCCATAGTGGGAGGTATCTTTCGCCATGAGATTAAAGGCTTTCTCTATACTCCAGCAATTGTAAGCTGTTCTCTCATCATTGGAGGGCTCTTTTTTCTCTTTGTTGAAAAATTTTCAAAAAGCCGCTCTTCACTTGATGAAATCTCCGCGAAACAAGCGGGAAATGTAGGGATATTTCAAACACTGGCCCTTATTCCAGGCGTCTCTCGATCCGGCAGCACTATTGCCTCAGGCCTCTTGTTTGGGATCGAGCGAAAAGCCGCTGTCGAATTCTCTTTTCTTTTAGCCATCCCTGCCCTTTGTGGGGCAGGAATTATTGAATTTATTGCTTCGTACTCCTCTCTTACAGCTGAAGGGGGACTCGTGTTGTTCACGGGCTTTACCACCGCATTTCTCTCATCGCTTCTTCTTATTCGGCCCTTGATCAATTGTATCGAAAGGCGCGGCCTTACGCCCTTTGGTTGGTATCGAATCGTACTTGGCTTTATCTTACTCATTATGTAACAAAAGGAAAAAAAATTATGCGTCTCCTTCTTGTTTCACTCTTAACCATGGTAGGAATCTGTATGTCTCCTATTCTCGCTGACTCAAAACAAAATAGAGAGTGTGTTCTTTCTCTTTGCACTCAAATTGAAGAACAACTCTCACAATGTTCAACATTAGAGGAAAAAACAGAGCAGCTCCAACAAGACCTCTCCGTTATCAACTCACTACAAAAATATCCAGAAGTCTCCCAATTTCTCTCTACTGCCAATTCTGAACAAACATACGTCCTTGCTCTAACTGCCGCCTTAAAGCAATTTGACACCGTTTTTGAAGGGTTCGAACACCACCCTAATAAACAAGCAGCCATCTCTAAACTCACCTCCATACTTGTTGAAGTAGATCAGTTTTATGAGTCCATAGGAGGACTGCTCGGATATCACAAGACCTTTGTCTCTCTTTTTGACAAACCTTCAGAACCAACAGCCGACGTTTCCGTTCCCCCATATATAGATATTAAAACTCCGACCACAACCTTATGGAAGCTCTGTTTCGAAGGGTGTAAAAATCTCGATAAGACGGCTTTTATCTTCCCTGTTGGAGGAGCTGGTGACCGGTTGGGGCTAATCAACAAAGAGACAGGAGAGCCGCTTCCTACTGCCTGCCAAACCTTTTGTGGAAGATCGCTCTTTGAAGGCCTTATGCGCGATGCTCTCGCACAAGAATATTGGCACTATAGAGCCTTTGGGAAAAAGCTGCAGATTCCTATCGTTGTTATGACCTCACAGGAAAAAAACAATACTCACTATATCGAACAGATGTGCAGCGATGCACAGTGGTTTGGACGATCTAAAGACAAGGTGCGCTCTATTGTACAGCCATTGGTTCCCCTTATCGATCTCGACGGAAATTGGGTCATTCGTTCTCCTCTTGAGCTCGCACTAAAACCCGGAGGACACGGTATTATCTGGAAGCTCTCGCAAGATTCCGGTGCTTTTCATTGGCTAAAGAGACAACATGTTGAGCACGCACTTATAAGGCAAATCAATAACCCTCTCGCTGCACTCGATTACAGTCTCTTTGCATTAGGAGGATATGGCTCAACACATAACAAATCTCTCGGCTTTCTCTCCTGCCCAAGTAGACCAGGAATGGCTGAAGGGTTAAATGTCTTGGCTGTACAAGATAACAAAGCGACCATCTCTAACATCGAATACACCCATTTCACCTCCTTGAAAGAGAAGATGCCCCATCTTTTTAAAGAAGGGATCTTTCCTGCTAACACAAATGTCATCTATGCCAACATTCAAAGTATCGAAAAGGCCCTTCTCTCTGATCCATTTCCCGGCATGGTTATTAACGCTAAAACGAAAATTACTCGAGAAAAGGAAGGAGAAACGATCCAGACCCAGGCTGGGCGTATAGAGTCCTCAATGCAAAATATGTCTGATGTTCTTTTGGCACCGATTAACTTAAGCGATCCATCTAAAATTACCCCAGAACACCTTTCCACCTTTTTACTTCTTCAAAAACGAGATAAATTCTTCTCAGCATTGAAAAACTCATTTGTCCCAGGACAAAAGAGTATAGAAACCCCTCATGCGGCTCTCTACGATTGGAACAACTCCCTTTATAGCCTTTTAGAAAATGAGTGCCATTTCACCTTAGCAAAGCGACAGACACTAGATGAATTTCTTTCTAATGGGCCTATTCTCTCATTTAACTTTCACCCAGCTCTCGGCCCTCTCTGGTCGGTAATCTCTCAAAAACTATCTCACGGCTCTATTACAGAAGGCTCAGAGCTCGAATTGGAGATTGCAGAGATCTCTTGTCACAACCTTCTCTTAGATGGAAGTTTGCGTATTCTCGCTAAAACACCGCTAGGAAAAGCAGAAGATCAATCCTCCTTCGATCCAAAAGTGGGCAGAGCTCGACTTAACAACTTTACCGTCACAAACAAGGGTCTTAGCGAGCGCTCTGCAGACAGCGCCCTTCATGCAAATTTTGAAAGAGAGGAGAGCTGTACTATTGTCCTAGAAGGATTTTCGGAAGTAGAGGCAGACAATATTACAGTTGATGGTCCATTCCACCTTGTTGTGCCAGATGGACAAAAGGCCATTCTCACACAAGAAGAGTCAGGAGAGATCACAACAACATTTGAGCCAATCTCTCAACCATCGTGGCAATACACAGTCGAATGGAATCCAGATTCTGCTCCTAAACTCGAGATAGTCGAAGCTGTTTTGTAACCTAAGCCCCCAACCGGGGGCTTAATTTTTCTTACGCGCACGCCCTTGCTGTTTCTCTATTCTTAGCCAGCGCAAACTCTTTATTGCGCTCGATCTGATCTCTCCATCCTGCAGGAACAGTTTTGCAGGCAAGGAGTGTATCACAAGCATCGATCGACTCTTGATAGGCACCTACATAATAGGCGGCAATAGAAGTTTCAAATAAAAGGGCATACTCTTCAATCCAATCTTGAAGAAAGAGAATGTCTTTTTGCTGAGGTTTAGTGATAAAGGCTTGCGCTTTACCTGTATAATAAGCCAGATCATTTCTTCCCATTTGCCTGTACAGGCCAACGAGATAATAGGCAGCTTCCAGTCGGTGTGGGCGATAGCGAAAGGCTTTATAATAATCGTCGACAACCTCTTCTTGAGGATATTCTAAATCGCGTTTTAAGTGCGCCACTTGAAGCATCGCCCAATAAACCTCTTGATCCCAGCCGCCCATTGCAACTCTTTTTTTGTACCACTCAAGGGACTTCTCTGGCATACCAGCATCGCGACAACTTTGTGCTAGATAGAAAACATATCGGGCATTGTTCGGCTCCTTTTTCACAGCAGCTTCAAGAAGTTCTGCATCTCTGCGATATTTTTCAGGATCTTGGGATCTGGCTCCCTCATGGGTTGTCCGATATACGACAGAGTCTAATATGTCAGATGATGTATAGATATCACAGGTTAAATACTCATGAAGTACGCCCTCCCATCGCCACGGACATTTCATGTTAATTAACTGCATTCGATAATATGTGATACTATCTCGAAAGATTTTGAACTGATATGCGTCTTTTGCAAGACTTCCCTTTTGAAATGGCTTTTCGAATTCCAAATAATCATCGGCATCCATGATGAGAACATAATCGCCCTTATCACGCGCAACATCCAAAGCCTCATTGCGATTGTGGGCAAAATTTACCCAGGGACTCTCATGCAACTCTCCTGGAATATCCTTCATGCAGTTTTTAATGATCTCTTGCGTCCCATCTGTTGATCCAGTATCAAAAATAACCCAATAATCGATCATCGGCTTTACAGAGTTTAAGCATCGCGTGATAACCGCACTTTCATTCTTTACAATCATATTCAAACAGATCTTCTGCTTTTCTTGTGCAGGAAGCGGAGAGATAAAAAGGAGAAACAGGACAATAACAGCACGCATGGTACACCTCGGATTAACCAATAAAAAAGACAGATCCCATCTTAAGAAAGAAAAAGAGATTCGTCAAGGACTCTTCTGCTGCTGATTATCTTAGGTCTTTATACCACCTTCGATTATGTTCGAGCATAGTGTGGAGAGCAACTTGGATTGACAATTAACAAATTTTTGACGTATCAACACATATATATTTCCTCAATTTAAGGAGCGTTCCTTATGAGAAAAGCCCTCTCATTTCTATTTCTGCTCTTTTGTCTTCTTGGCGTAAAAGCAATAGCCGAAGATCCCGCTTCGAATGCTACAGTCTCTCTTATTCTCCCTTCCTATTCAGTACGCCCAGGAAGTGATGTAGACGGGGTTATTCAATTTTCTTTAGAGGAAGGATGGCATCTATACTGGAAAAATCCAGGAGAGGTTGGTCTTGCCCCCTCTTTTGACTGGAAATTGCCTGAAGGGATTTCGGTTCAAGAAATCTTGTGGCCAGCACCCTCTCGCTATCCATCTGGAACGACAATGATCTACGGATATGGAGGCTTGCCAAAATGGATTGTTCGTTTTCATGTCGATGAGAGCGTTAAAGAAGGAACATACCCAATTGAGGTTGCAAGCTTTTGGTTGGCATGCGATGGCAGTTGTGTGCCTGGAAATGGGCAAAGTTCTGCTTCCCTTCAAGTCTCAGCCTCTGCGATCCCTCCTCCCGAATTTCCAGAGCTTATCACTGCTAAAAAGAGCCTTCCATTAGAAGCACAAGGAGCTACACTCTTTTTATCTGAAAAACACCTTATCGTCTCTCTCCCACTCTCTTCTGAAAAGAGTTCTCTCATAGAAAAAACCATTCTCTTTCCAGAGGTTCAAGGGCTCTTTCCTGTCGAAACCACTCCAAAATACGCTATAAAAGAAGATAGTGTTGAAATTACTGTTCCTATCTCAGAAAAAGGCCAAGAGCTTTTGGAGACAACAGGTCGTTTTTCTGGATTGCTACAGCTTCTCTATGTGGACGGAAAAAAAGAGAGTTTTAATGTTACCACAACGCTCTCAGAAGTATCAGTAACACCCATTCCTGAAAAGGACCAAGATGATCAGACCTTCCTCATTCTTCTCTCACTGGCCTTTCTAGGAGGAATGATTTTAAACGTTACACCATGTGCTCTTCCAGTCATCGGAATTCGTATCTTACAGCTTATCTCCTCACGTGATGAAGGAAAGACTCGTACCTTCTACCATGGCCTTGCCTATACGTTGGGAGTCCTGCTCTGCTTTTGGGTGCTCGCCGCCTTCTTATATGGCCTTGAATATCTCGGCTCCACAATGGGCTGGGGATTTCAACTGCAAGAGCCTCGCTTTGTTGCAGTGCTCATCATCATCTTATTCATCCTTGCGTTGAGCCTTTTTGGCCTTGTCGAGATTGGAACCTCTGTCGCTGCATGGGCATCAGGAGTAGGTGCTCAACAAAAGCGGTCTCTTTTTGCCTCATTTACAACAGGTCTTCTGGCAACAGTTGTCGCAACTCCTTGCACAGGGCCGCTTTTAGGCTCGGTTCTAGGATTTGCTGTTACTTTCAATCTTTTCGAAGGGTTCCTCCTCTTTACAATCTTAGGCCTTGGCATGGCCTTTCCCTTCTTGATTGTCTCAATCTTTCCTGTTCTCGTTCATTGGGTTCCAAAACCAGGACCGTGGATGGTTAGCCTCAAGCAGTTCTTTGGCTTTTTAGTGTTAGCAACAGTTATATGGCTGCTATGGGTCTTAGAAGGGCTTGTGCCAGAGCTTTCCCTTACCCTTGTCTCTTTCAGTCTGCTCTTTTTGGCCGCAGCAACGTGGATCTATGGACGCTGGGCAGCCCCTGTGCGAGGCGCCCTGACAAAAGGTATTGCGCGCCTGCTTGCCCTTTGTATTGCCGCTCTAGGAACTCTCACTTTCTTTGCCGCTTTTGATGGTACGCCCTTAATACAATTGCTTATACCTTCCTATCAGCAGATTCAATGGAAACCATATTCTGAACAACAACTGCACGATTCAGTTAAGGCTAATAAGATCGTCTTTATCAAATTCAGTGCTAAGTGGTGTTTGACCTGCCAAACAAATGCTATCACCTTTTTACGGCCAAGTGTTGCCGAAACCTTTCAAAAGTATGATGTTGTAGCACTAGAAGCCGATTGGACAGATGGTGATCCAAAAATTACTGAAAAACTGCGATCTCTTGGAAGAAATGGTGTGCCTGTGAGCGCTATTTTTAAGCGAGGAAAGCCCCCTATTATTTTGCCAGAGATTGTCACCCAAGAAAATATCGAAGAGGCGTTTAAATCTATGAGTGAAGAGTGATATTTGATTCACACGCCCACCTTAATTTCGACCAATTTTCTGAAGAAGAATGGGTAGAGACTCTTGAAAGAGCCTACAGTTCAAATGTAAAGGCTATTGTAGATGTAGCAACTGATCCTCATTCATTTAGGAGGAGCCTCTCTATCCCAAAAGGTCCTGTCTCCCTTTACCGCGCTGCTGCAACCACACCTCATGACCTCAAAACAAACGATGACCCCTTCTTTTCAAAAGTAGAAGAGGCTGTTGAAAAAAACCTGCTCATCGCTATCGGAGAGACCGGACTCGATTATTTTCATTCTCCCCACACAAAAAACCATCAACAAAAAGTTTTTGAAAGATATATAGAGCTCTCAAAAAAAAGCTCCCTTCCCCTTATCATCCATTGTCGAGATGCATTCGAAGATCTTTTTACTATACTCTTAGAACAAAAGCTCTTTTCCCCCAATGTGCTCCACTGTTTCACAGGGACAAAAGAAGATGCCAAAAAGCTTTTAGATATGGGCTGGTATATATCCTTTAGTGGAATTGTCACATATCCCAAAAGCGATGAGCTTCGAAAGATCGTACAATTTGTTCCTTTAGATCGCCTTCTTGTAGAAACCGACAGTCCTTATCTTGCTCCTCAACCAAAAAGAGGAAAGAGAAATGAACCGAGCTTTCTTCGCTATACTGTCGAGACTATTGCTAAAGTAAAAAACCTCTCTTTTGAACAAATAGCTAAAGAAACTTTTGATAACACCTGTCGCATTTTTGCTCTTTCCTTAAGCTAACTCGCTGCTATATATAGATCTCGTAAGAGGGTAAAGACGTGGGCAAAAGTATTTTAGAAAAAACAAACTCTTGGAAGCCATTTTTCGATGCGATCCAGGGTGCCCTTCAAGCAAAAGATTTCAGGAAGAAAACTATTCGAGAAATTCTTCAGATTGCAGATCCAGAGCTCTCGATGTGGCCGGGATCAATGAAGAAATATCTGCGAGGACTGCTCATCGGTCCTGGATTTGTTTCGGGACGAGAGGCTCTTTTTACTGAAGCCTTTGGACAATTTCTCCGTCGAAAGGGTTCTCTTTTCGAAAATGCCCCTCTTCGCGTTATCAAACTCTTCAATCAGCTCTCAACAACCCTCTTTTCTCCTCAAAAAGCTCGCCTCTTTCAGATCGATGAATCACTAGCCCGTCGAGCTATGACCAAAGAAGAAAAGGCAATAAAAAGGGGAAAAGCAGCAGAGCAGCGTCTTTCAAGGCGACTACAAGCCCTTGTGCAAGAAAAGCGACCCGTGGAGATGGTCGAAGAAGAAGTTGAAGAAGTTCAAGCAGAGCGCCCCCTCTTTTCTTCATATACGCCTCTAGATTCAACAACCCAAGCTATCCTAGAAGAGCTTACCGCCCCTTCGGAGCTTACTTTCGATCAAACATCAAGGGAGAAATATGAGGCGCCAGTTCGAGCACTTGAAGAGAACGTCCAAAACTTCCAAACAGCATTGCAAAATTTAACCATGCAACTCTCACTCCCTCCATTAAATAGATTCAGCAAGCTTTCAAAAGAGGCAGAAAGCCTCTCTCATTTCACCTTCGAAAAAGAATTTCTCGCCTCTCTTATTGAAAAAGAGCCTGACGCTATTACAAAAGAGCTCGAACCTTTCTTTGCCAAAAAAGAAGAGCCGATCACCGCTTTAGTAAAAAAAGCAAAAGGCTACGATCAAGCAGTAAACCATATTGAAGACGAACAGAAAAAATTCTCCTCCCAACTCTCTCCTTTTTTAAAGAAAAAGGACCTTAAAAGCAAAGCAGAGATACTTCTCAGTGAACTCTCACTCCTCTCTTTCCCCGAAGAATTCTTTTCTGAAACAAAAGGGGGTATTGAAAAGGGACTCGATGAAAAGAATGAGCTTCTTCAAAATCTTACAAAAAAGATCGAAGAGCAGTTTCATGAACTGCTTGTCAATGTTCGAGAATTAGAGAGATCTGCTGACTTTTATAAAATGTTTCTCTTTGCTGCCAGGTGGGAGATAGTAGCAGAAAGTGTTCCCTATCCTGATCTTAAAAAAAGCATTCGCCAAGTAAGAAAAAACCTTCTCTCACGGACAGAAGAGCAAAGAGAGGCTCTTATTGCAGGTTCTTTATCGATCAAAGAGTTTATGGATTCTCTTACCTCCTCTCTTTATGAGAGCGATATTCGGCTTATTCGAGGAGAGCTCACCTCACGATCACTACGACTCAAAGAGCTTCGAGAAGCCGTTGGTGAGGAACTTATCGAAATCGACAGATACTTCTTTCTTTTATCTCTTTCTAAAGAGTCCGATAGAGCTATTACACTTGAAAGAGAGTGGCTCTCAATACTCTATCACAAGATTCTCACGCCCTTTTCAGTCTTCAAGGAGACCTACAATCCCGACACTGTACACCTTCTCTTTCGCTATTTCTGGCAAGATTTGGATCGATATAAAGCAAGGAAAGAGCGGCTCTACAAGCAGTTTATACAAAAGGTCGAGCCCTCCTCTCTTATTCGTCCGATCAAACAGACACTCGATCTTGTTGAACGGCAAGGTAGTTCTTTATATGAAAGCTTTCTTGAGGCTACTAAAGAGGGCGCTCTTGAAAAGCTTCTCGACTGGCTGCGCGATAATAGGAAAACTCTAACCCTTCAACTCCTGCTACCACTTACTCTCCTCTCATTTTCTGAACAAAAAAAGGAGATAACCCATCTTACAGAAATAGAGAAAAGAATCACGGATATATCTCTCTTTGCCAAAAGGGTCCAACGAATACGAACATTTGAACCAGAACGACTAGACTCTCTTTTAGAGATCACCTCCATCTTTCCTTTTATAGAAAAACTCGATGCAAAAAATGCGCTCTCCAACCACCTTCAAAAAATAGATCACGCTCTCCTCCTTCTTGAAAAAGAGGTCTGTGGTGAACTCGGACTGCTTGATAAAAAGGGGCGCCTGGAGGCAGGCTCCGCCCTACAAGAGATTCTTGAACAAGCACAAACATCCATCTCAACTCTTCTTGAAAATCTTCTTCCTCAACTTAAAACTTCTGACCCCTTTTTACGTCCTATTGCCGAAATGCTTAGAAAAAGAGCCGTGTCGCTTACTCAAATGGCGCCAAAACCATCCTCAGATCAAGACGCTTTCTTTTCCTATTTCCACAAAGTGGCTGTCTTACTCTTTTCAACCAAGGCGCTACAAGCTGCGAAAAATCCAAACAGTTTTGCTCGAATTCTCCTCATAATGCCAATTACACAAAACATCATCCAAAACACAGAGAAAACCATAAAAGAGGACCATCTCTTTGCCCTTGAAACTATAAGCCGAAATATTTGGAACAGTATCTCCATAGATTTTGATCAACAAGAGAAATTACACAGAACACTTCAATCCTTCATTACGGCCTGCAATAAAGCCCTTACAACAGCTCGCTTGACGGAAAGTTTAGAAAAGCGTTTGATAAAGAGCCTGCAGGAGATCTCTAAACAGTTAGAGACTTCTTCCTCATTTGAAATACCTCATCTCTCGTTTGTGCCGGGAGATCTGTGGTATCTTTGGCAATAGTTAAGGATTTAACATGTGCCCTGAAAGTCTCCCCATTTCAAAAGCAATTCCAAGCGAATTTGTTCGACGGCGTCTACACTCCTTAGCAGGCCTCTTTTTTGTTTTCTTTCTCTTCGAGCATCTCTTCACAAACTCAAAAGCAGCCTTTTTTTTCGGTGACGATGGTGCAACTTTCATTACCATGGTCAATCTTATTCACTCTCTTCCTTTTCTTCCCCTTATCGAAATCTTCCTTCTAGCAGTACCTATTCTTATACATGTCTACCTTGGTCTTCTCTATCTCTACGAATCAAAAACCAACTCATGGAAAACAGATGGGACAAAACCAGCTCTCAGATTTCCAAGAAATTACGCCTTCTCCTGGCAAAGAATCACCTCTCTCATACTCGTTGTCGGTCTTTTAGCCCATGTGATCAATCTGCGCTTTATGCATCATCCTCAAGAGGTCGGAAGAAAGGGTCAATACAGTGTTGAAGTAGCGCCTGACGAAGGGCTTAAAACATTGGCACCACGGCTTAATACTGAACTGATTGAGAAAGATCAGTGGGTTGCAGTAGCACCAGATTTTGGCACTGCAGCACTGCTTCTTGTCAGAGAAAATTTCCGCACGCCTTGGATTTGTGTGCTCTACACCATTTTTGTGCTCGCTGCCTCTTTTCATGCTGCAAATGGCCTCTGGACCTTTTCTATTGTTTGGGGAATTGCCCTTAATGAAAACTCACGAAGACTCGTGCGGCTCATCAGCAATTTGTTTGGCCTTTTACTCGCTACAGGCGGGCTTGCCGCTATCTGGCTGACCTATTGGATCAATCTTCGAAATTAAGGGGTTTTAATGGATCGCGCTATTGTTATTGGAGGGGGATTAGCAGGGCTCTCTTGCACTATGAAGCTTGCAGAGCTTGGAGTAGAGGTTGATCTCATCTGTCTCAACAATGCCAGACGCTCTCATTCTGTATGTGCACAGGGAGGTATTAATGCAGCTCTTAACATGAAAGACGAAGGAGACTCTCCTCTTATTCATGCCTATGAAACAATTAAGGGCGGCGATTTTCTCGGCGATCAACCTCCCATCATTGAGATGTGCTTGACAGCTCCCAAAATCATCCACCTCTTCGATCAAATGGGCTGCCCTTTTAACAGAACAGAAGAGGGAACGCTCGATGCACGACAATTTGGAGGAACCCTTTTTAGTCGAACAGTCTTTTGTGGCTCTTCAACAGGGCAACAGCTCATATACACTCTCGATGAACAGGTTCGAAAACAAGAGAGCGCAGGAAGGGTACATCGATACGAGCATCATGAGTTTTTGCGCCTTGTACAAGATGATAATAGAGAGACTGTCGGGATCGTTATGAGCGATCTTTTTACTGGAAAAATTCAAACTCTTGCTGCTCCTTGTGTTGTCAATGCAACGGGAGGTTTAGGCGTTCTCTTTCAAAAGTCGACAAACTCTACTGTCTGCACAGGAGCAGCAAATGGCCGCCTCTACATGCAGGGAATGAAATATGCAAATGGCGAATTTATCCAAATTCACCCTACAGCCATTCCTGGACAAGATAAGCTCCGCCTTATCTCAGAATCTGTTAGAGGAGAAGGAGGTCGTATCTTTGTCTACGGCGACTCTTCTAAAACAATTACTACGCCAGATGGAAAAAGTATTTCCTGTGGCACTACAGGAGAGCCCTGGTATTTTCTCGAAGAGCTCTATCCTGCTTATGGAAACCTTGTGCCTCGAGATATTGGTGCTCGCGAGATTATGCGTGTTTGTGAGATGGGGCTTGGCATTGATGGAGGAATGCAGGTCTACCTCGATGTTACGCATCTTCCCGACTACAAGCTCGAACGTCTCGAGTCTGTTTTAGAGATCTATAAAACGTTTACAGGTGAAGATCCCCAAAAAACTCCGATGCGCATCTTTCCTGCTGTTCACTATTCGATGGGAGGAGCGTGGGTAGATTGGCCAGCATCGGAGGATCCAGATCGACAAAAGCGATTTAGGCAGATGACCAATATCCCTGGCTGTTTTGCTATTGGCGAGGCGGATTTTCAATATCATGGAGCTAACCGTTTGGGGGCCAATGCCCTTTTAGCCTGTATCTTCAGTGGTCTTGTGGCAGCTCCTGAAGTTTTCCGCTATCTCAAATCTCATAAACCAAAAGAAGACCCACGCCTCTTCCAAGAAGCTCTTTCTTTTGAAGAGCAGAAACGCTCCGATCTTCTCTCCAGATCAGGGTCTGAGAATATTCATCGCCTTCATGAAGAACTCGCAGATGCTCTTGTTCATCATGTTACTGTCAATCGCTCAAATGTTGACCTTGAAAAGACACTCCATACAATCTATAAGATTCGAGAGCGCTACAAACATATCTCACTTTCTGATAAACAGATTGCTATGAATCAAACATTGCAGTTTGCACGGCAGTTTGAGGCAATGATAGAGGTTGCTCTTCTCATCACAAAAGGAGCTTTAAAGCGGAATGAATCTCGTGGTGCCCATGCAAAGGCAGAATTTCCAGATCGAGATGATAAAAACTTTTTAAAGACAACGATAGCAACATATAGACCAGAAGGGCCAGAGATAGAGTATAAAGATGTAGATTGCCGCTATCTCCCTCTTCAAAAAAGAGAGTACACTGTGGCAGAACAGGCTGAGCCTCAGTTTGAGGAACTTCCTGAAACATTTGACCTGCCACTGTAGGGATTTTTATGACGATATATCTCAAAATCTTTCGAGGAACAGCAGGAGATCAATACTGGGAAGAATTTATTGTTGAATCTGGAAAGGGCCTTAACATTATCGCAGCTTTGATGGAGATTCAAAAAAACCCAGTAAACAGCAAAGGAGAAAAGACAATTCCTGTTGCTTGGGAATCAGGATGTCTTGAAGAGGTGTGTGGAGCTTGTTCGATGCTTATCAACGGTATTCCTCGTCAAGCATGCACGGCGCTTATCGACGAGATTGTGCAAGAGACAAAAAAAGAAACCATCACTGTAGCTCCGCTTACAAAATTTCCACTTATTCGAGACCTTGTTGTCGATAGATCGATCATGTTTGAAAGCTTAAAACGGGTCAAGGCGTGGGTAGAGATTGATGGATATAATGACAAAGGGCCTGGACCAAAACTTTCTCCCAAACAGCAAGAGGTAATGTATCGCTTAAGTCGCTGTATGACATGTGGCTGCTGCTCTGAGAGCTGCCCACAGGTAAATGAGCGCTCCTCATTTATCGGTCCTGCTCCGATCGCTCAGGTGAGGCTCTTTTCCATCCATCCAACGGGAAAAAAGGAGCATCCTACAAGAACAAGAGAGCTTCAAAAAGAAGGTGGCGTTGCAAGTTGCGGAAATGCACAAAACTGCGTGCGTGTCTGCCCTAAAAAGGTTCCGCTTACAGATTCGATTGCAGTTGCAGGAAGGGATACAACTATACAAGCAATTAACGACTTATTTAAATCATGATAGCATCAAAAGCAAAATCTACATTTTGGTTCTCAGCACTTTTTTCAAGAGGTTTTATCCTCTTTTTTCTGCTTACTTCAGGCGTTGGTCTTATGCCAGATGAGGCGCAGTACTGGACGTGGAGCCATTTTCTCGATCTTGGCTACTACAGTAAACCGCCTGGTATTGCATGGCAAATAGCTTTAGGAACTTCGCTTTTTGGTGATATCGAGCTCGGTGTCAGATTTCTCTCTCTTCTTCTCCCCCTTCTATCATCGCTTATTATCGTTCGTATCGTTGATGAAGATACGGGGAATACACAGGCAGGATGGTTGGCAGCGACCGCCTTTCTCCTCTCTCCTATAGGCATGACAGGGAGTCTTTTTGCTACAACAGACAATGGCATGATTTTTTTCTGGCTTTTAGCTATCTGGTACTTTACCAAACACGTCCCCCACCCCCATCGATTTATAGCGGTTGGCACTGTCATCGCTCTCGGTGCTCTTTGGAAATGGATGATCTATATCCTTTGGCTCGAGGTTCTTCTATTTGAGTCGGTTATTAGGCGCCATGAAGTAACATCTTTTATCAAGGGTATTGCTATCTCACTTTTGGGCATGTTGCCCATGGTTTGGTGGAATTACCACCACGAATGGGCCTCCTTCCGTCATGCTGCTAGCGCACTCGCAGGCACTCACGGCACACAAGTAGGGGGTAACCCAGGAGAATTTTTCTTAGCTGGTATTGCTCTTCTTTCTCCAGGATTTCTCATATTAGCTCTTCCCTCTTTGATTAGACGTAAAGAGGGAACAAAGGAGGAAAGTTTTTTACGCTCTCTCATCTTGCTCATTTGGGGAGGACTTTTTCTGATCTCTTGTTTTCGAAAGGTTCAGGGAAATTGGGCTGTTGCAGCAGAAGTTATCATCTTCCCCTTTGTTGGAATCACGCTTCACAGAAAACCATCATGGCAGGGATGGCCCTTTATTACAGCGTGCCTTGTCTCTATCCTCATGCAGGCTATTGTCTGGATAGGGCCCTATTCTGGAGAAGCGCTACTTACTGCCAACCCTCTTAAAAAGGCTATGGGAGGAGAGCAGATTGCAGGAGCCCTTGTAAAAGCCGGATACCAAAGTGACAAAGATTTTCTCTTTTCAGATCGCTACCAATCGACAAGCCAAACCTGGTTTTATGGGCCAAATCAACAAAAGGTCTATTTTTTCAATATCCATGGACTTCGACACAACCAATTCTCTTACTGGCCTGGCATGCAAGAGGAATGTATTGGAAAGACTGGATATTTTGTCGCCCTTCTTCCAGCGAGAGAGGGCCATAATTTCAAAGCGAGAGCACGAAAATTCGCATCTCTTCTTTCACCCTATTTTTCAACACTCTCTCCTGCAAAAAAGGTGTGGCTAACCACAAAATTTGGGGAAAGAGTTCGTTGCATGGTGATCATCAAAGCAGAGAGGTATAATGGAAAGAGCCCCGTAACACCGAAAAAATTCTAGATTTGCTAAAAGTAACTATATTGTTATAATTTGTGACATTTTAGACATCTTTTTATACAAGGCATTATGACCTTAAACATTCCTGCCTTACTTCTAAAAACGTTTTGGGGGATAACAAACATGTTACTAGTCGAGAGCCAAACCCAGCAATTTCCGTCCAAGGCAGATCCCTCTTGCCCATCGATATTACCGCCAGAGTCTTCACAATTTGCACCTTTACCTCGTTCTGTCTCAGAAGAAACCTTTCTCTACCTAGAGATCCCAAAAGAGCCTCCTGCTGCTGAACTATATAACCCCTTTAAGCTCACCATAAAAGGTCAGGAAATCCTCGATGCAGTTGTCCCTCTCTTTGCTCAGATGAGCAATCTGCACACACTGCACTTACGAAACATCTACAAATTACCAGGCTCTATTGGAGATCTACCCAATCTTAAAGAACTTACGGTAGTAAGATCTATAAAGATCGTTGATACGGGAGAAAGATACGTTTCTTGCGAAGAAGTGCGATCTCTTCCGGAAAGCTTCTCAAAACTCCAAAACAGTCTTGAAAAGCTCTCTCTTATAGGCACCAAAGGCCCTGGTAATCTAGGCACTCACGTCTCAAACATACCTCCACCACAACTACACGGCTTCACAAAACTGCATACCCTCGAGATGCCGGGTAATTCACTCCAGAGAAAGACCCGTAAGCTCGACACAAAAATCCTTGCAACTCTACGTAATCTACGAGTACTCGACCTTTCCAATACCGGCATAAAACAGACAAGCTTTGAAAAAAATCTGTCAGAAATTCCAGTTTTGCAGTCGAATCCTTACCTTATCCAACACATTCTTGAGAGCCTACCTTCTCTGCCTGAAGGAAAAGAGAGAGAGGCGCTCGTTGAAAAATTCCGAGAGCTGTTGGATCTAAAGCCAATCCCCGAGATTCAAATACAAGAGCTTGTCAAAAAATTCTCTTTGGACGGAAAAATACTCTGTCTTCCCAAAGAGCTGATTCTCTCTGTTGTTAGAAATAGCGAAGAGCTTCGCACTAACTTTGGAAGCTCTCCTGATATCTCAAGGCTACTCTCTTACATCGAAACACTCCCTCTCCAACAAAAACAGGCTGAGGCACTCTTCAAACAGATACCAGAGATCACTGGAAAGATTGCTGAACAAGTAGAAGAGTATCCAGAGATCGAAGACGAAATCATCACAAGCGCCAAGAAAATTCCAAGCTTTATGCAGTCCATTCCAGAACTGTCTCAACCAAGAGCGCCCCTACTAGAAAAGCTAGAAAGACTCATTCTCGACGAAAACTGTATTCACTACCTTCCAAGAACGTTTGAAGATTTTCCTTCTTTGCAAACTATATCGCTTGTACGATCTCCACGATGCTTAGAATCTGATACCAGCCTTGCCAGATTATGTGAAAAAGGAATAACAATCCTTATGGGAGATCTTAGAAAAAAATACAAAGTGCTCGTCTCCGAAAATTCACCACTTTTAACCACTGAGACCCCTCTTGCTGCTTTCAACGCCCTTTTTCCACAGATACAAGAAGAGAGAGATTTCGAGATAATACGTTGCCCAAACCATTAGAAAAGCTAAAAAGGAATCATAATATATGAGTATTCCTCCACTTAATGCTAATTCTCAGTCATCTGCTGCTAATACCCAACCTTCGGCGCCTTCTTATATAAACGCCCCCAAAATCGATGCTACCCGGCTATTTAAAAACACTCATTCGCTTGACAAAGCCTGCTCTCTCATGGCTGTAAAATGGGATCATGGGCGCCTGATCCGCCACATACTATATATAACCGACTCCAACGATGTTTCACGGCCTTACCAAAGTATATACCATCGAGATGCCGAGCAATCCAATCCATTGCCTCAGCAAAAGGAATCATAAGTCCTTAAAAATAAAAGAGTTGCAACAAGGCCGCTACTTGCTCTCTATTCCCTGCCAACACAAAATAGCCCTTCCTAGAAATAGGCTGAACCTGCAAAAATGTATTGCCTCTACCTTCTGAAAAAGGGAAAACAGTATGCACTGGCTTGTCCAAAAGGCAGAAGAGGGCACATCTCTATCCCCCAATGAAGCTCATCTCGCCCTACAAGAAAATTTAAAAGATCTCTTGGCAGCAGCCACAAGGGCTCGTGAAACCGATAGTGATAATGACCTCTCATTGTGCTCTATTCTCAATGCTAAGTGCGGGGCATGTAGTGAAGATTGTATTTTCTGTGCCCAATCGTGCCATTATACAACAGAGATCTCCTCCTATCCTTTGCTCTCAAAAAAACAGATGGTTCAGGCGTTTGACAAAACCCTAAAATACCCAATTCGCCACTTCAGTCTGGTTACAAGCGGTAAAAGAGTATCGCAAGTCGATATTGATCAGATCTGTGAGACTATAAAAGAGCGCTCCCACCCAAATCTCAAGTGGTGTGCCTCACTGGGATGCCTTTCCTATCGACAACTGTGCTCCCTTCGCGATGCGGGAATGAGCCGATACCACCACAATCTCGAGACAGCAAAGAGTCACTTTCCCTCAATTTGCACCACACATAGCTACGAAGATCGTGTCGCCACTGTCCTAGCGGCAAAGAAAGCTGGTCTTGAGGTTTGCTCTGGAGGACTTTTTGGTCTTGGCGAAAATAGAGAGCAACGACTTGAGCTCGCCTTTGCCCTCAAAGAGCTCGATGTCGATTCCACTCCTCTCAACTTCCTCATGCCCATTCCAAATACGCCAGCAGCAAAATTACCTCCGCTTAGTAAAGAAGAAATCTTGCAAACCATCGCCCTTTTTCGTCTCATCTGCCGCAAAAAGGAGATTCGGGTGTGCGGAGGAAGAGAGTTTCACCTCAAAGAAGATGATTCTTCCATCTTTGCCGCTGGAGCAAATGGCATGATGGTTGGGGGATATCTAACAAAAGAAGGCAACCCAATAGAAAAAGACCTTGAGATGAGTAAAAAAGCGGGAATGCAACCATGACTTTGACAAGCTGGATAGATAAAAAGCTCTCCTTCTATACAAGGCAAAAACTGTACCGATCCACCAATGCTATCTTGCCAAAAGACAACAAGATCAATTTTGCCTCAAATGATTACCTCTCTTTTTCTACTAATCCATATGTACAAGAAGAGAGCAAAAAAGCCATTGAAAAGTATGGCTGTTCTTCCAGCTCTTCACGATTGATCTCAGGAACGCTTGACATACACGAACAATTAGAATTCGAACTTGCAAAATTTTTTGGTTACCAGACAGCTACACTCTTTGGAAGCGGCTTTTTAGCAAATCTCGGTGTTATCTCCGCTATTACATCAAGAAACGATGTCCTTTTTGAAGACCGTCTCAATCACGCAAGTCTTGTCGATGGCGCTCGCTTGACAGGGGCTCGAATCTATCGCTACAAGCATAACGATCTTACTGATCTCGAAGAAAAACTTAAAAAAAGTAGGGCATCTGGAAAAAAGATTATTATTAGCGACGCTCTCTTTAGCATGAATGGTGATATCGCCCACCTTAAAGGACTTTCACAACTTGCCCAAAAGCATCATGCCACATTAATCGTCGATGAAGCACACAGCATTGGTGTATTTGGAAAAGGGCTTTGCTATCAGCAAAGAGTACGTCCAGATATTATCATTGGAAGCTTTGGTAAGGCTCTCGGAGGCTATGGCGGATTTGCCCTAGGCTCCACGGCAATTCAATGCCTTCTGATCAACAGATCTAGATCCTTTATCTACTCTACAGCTCCTCCTCCTGCATGCTGCGCCTCTGCGCTCGCAGCTCTTGAAATACTCAACCGGACGCCACGGTTAGGAGAGACTCTTCTTTTCCGCGCCAATCTTTTCTCCTCTCTTCTTCCAAACACAATAAGTCCTTCGCAAATTGTCCCTCTTATTGTTGGAAGCAATGAAAATGCTCTTATTCTCTCTAGTGCTCTTCTTAAAAAGGGGATTATATCGATAGCGATTCGTCCGCCTACTGTTCCTGTCAACAAAGCACGTCTTCGTTTTTCCATCTGTCTGCATCATAGCGAAGAGCTACTTCGTGCTGCTGCTCAAACGATCTTAGAAACACTCAAGGAGATCTTATGATTACCTTTATTTCGGGATGGGCAACAACATCGAAAAGCTGCTCTTCTTTTCTTACAGAGCTTGGGGCTCAATCTGTTGAATGGTATCAACTGCTCGATTCAGATGAGCTGCTACAAGAAACCTCCATTTGCATCGGTTGGTCAATTGGTGGAATTATGGCCTTGAAAGCGGCCCAGAAATACCAATTCGAAAAATGCGTTCTTATCTCCACTACCCCAAGACAACTTGAAGACGACAATTTTTCTGGCGTGCCCCTGGAAATTGCACAAGGACTAGAACAGGGCATCCAACATGCTCGTGAAGACACTTTAAAGCAGTTTTATACTATGAACCTCCATCCAAGCAGAGAACAATTCAAAGACCTTTACAAAGAGGCGCTCTCAATTGATCAAGAACTCCTTCTCAAGGGACTTCAGTTTCTACAACATACTGATCTTAGAAAAGAACTCTCTCATATAACAACCCCCACACTCATCCTACACGGCACAGAAGATGCCATCACACCTCTTTCCAGCGCTCAATATCTCCAATCACATCTACCTAATGCAACGCTTGTTCCTATCGAGGGGGCTGGTCACGCCCTGCCTATAACCAATGCAAAAGAAGTCGCCTCACATATACGGGGATTTTTGGATGGAACACGCTCTTGATCCACAAACAATAGCTAAAAGCTTCTCAAGCATTGCTTGTACCTACGATAGATGGGCACGGCCACATTCACGTATGGCTCAAAAGCTTCTTTCGCTTCTGCCTGATAGTGCGGACACCATCCTCGAGCTCGGATGCGGAACAGGAATACTCACAGAGCTTTTATGTGCAAAATACCCTGCAGCACATATTACAGCTATCGATATAGCCCCAAAAATGGTTGAGCAGTGTAAAAAGCGCTGTCGCCATAAAAATCTTTCTGTTGAATTAGCTGTTGCTGAAGAGTTTACGGCAAAGCATGCTACTGATCTTATCGTCTCATCAAACAGCTTTCATTGGTTTTATGACAAACAGGCAGTAGCAAGAAATATTCGATGCTCTCTTGCCCCTGGGGGCCGATTTGCCCTTGCTATAAGCGTCAAAGGATTTTTTCAAGAGCTTTATACAATATACGAATCGATTACAGGAGGCCCTCCAATACACCTTTGGGACGAGCTAGAGTGCGAGAAAATTTTCACTGCTCTCAAGCTCCCTATGGAAAAGACCACCTTTGAGTCCTTTCAAATGGAAGAGATAGATCCATGGAACGTGCTTCGCTCTATCAAAGGCACGGGCACTGCTCCCAAAGGGCTCTCTCGACCTCTTTCGCCAAGAGAGGTTAAGGAGCTTGTTCGAGCCTACAACTGCCGCTACAAAAGCCAAAATGGCGTCTCAGTTACCTATAACACTTTTTACGGAATCACGGAGGCGCTATGAAAGGCGTTTGGATTGCAGGAACAGATACAGGAATTGGAAAGACTCATATCGCTGCCCATCTTCTGGCACAGCTTCGAAAAGATGTAGATGCTCTTCCTATGAAACCCATTCAGACGGGCTCTATAGAAAATAAAGCCCCTGATCTTGACCTTTGTCTCGACCAAGCAGATCTCAGCCCCACCCAAGAAGAGTATTCTCTTATGTGCCCCTATCTCTTTGAACCTGCATGCTCTCCCCACCTAGCTGCGAAGATGGCAAATAAAAAGATCGATATCGACCATATTACAAAGTGTGCCCATATTCTCTGGAAAAATCATGATTTTCTTGTAATAGAGGGCGCGGGAGGCCTTCTCGTCCCTATTAATAGCAAGCAGACTATGCTCGAGCTTATGCAAGCCATCCCACTTCCCGTTCTCCTTGTTGCTCGAGGTGGTCTTGGAACCATCAACCACACCCTTCTTTCTCTCAAAGCACTCAGAGAAGCGTCGCTTCCTATCGCAGGAGTTGTTCTCAATGATGCAACAGCTCTTGAAAACAATTTTATTCGCCGAGATAACCCTTGTGCCATCTCTCTTTTTGGCGATGTAGATATTCTCGGAGATGTTCATTTTGGAAATGGTATTTCAGGAGAAACCTATGCAAAAATCCTATCAAAAATTACGTGAAAGAGATCTTCGCCATGTTTGGCATCCATTTACAGATATTGCCCGTTTAGAAGAGTCCTCTTTTCCTATCATAGAGAGAGCTGATGGTATCTATTTGTACGAGGTTGGGGGCGAGCGCTATATCGATGGAATCTCCTCATGGTGGTCGTGTAACTTAGGACACAACCATCCTACACTTGTAAAGGCTATTGTCAATCAAGCGGCCCGTCTCCAACACTCCATGCTTGGCAACATGTCCCATGAACCTGCAATAGCCCTTGCTGAAAAACTCTCTCAGATAGCTCCGCCAGGCCTTACACGAACATTTTTTGCAAGTGATGGTGCAAGTGCTGTTGAAGCAGCACTAAAAATTACGCTGCAGTATTGGTACAACAAAGGATTGCCAAAGAAAACGAAGTTTATCTCCTTACAAAATGGATACCATGGAGACACATTAGGAGCTATGGGCGTTGGTCCCCTACCTGCTTTCCATAAACCCTTCTCAAATGTGCTCCATACCGCCCTACAGCCAGATGAACCACGCTGCTCTCATTGTCCCTATGGGAAAAATAAAGAGAGCTGCCTCGCTCCTTGTTTTGAGAGCATGGAACAGCTTATCATAGAGAATCATGACGATATTGCGGCTGTTATTGTTGAGCCCCTTTGTCAGGGCGCAGCAGGCATGAGAATCTATCCCCCCATCTATTTGCAAAAGCTTCGAAAACTCTGTGACCAACATAATATTCTTCTTATTGCGGACGAGATCGCTGTCGGTTTCTATCGAACAGGAACTATGTTTGCCTGTGAACAAGCCTCCATCTCACCAGATATCCTCTGCTTAGGAAAAGGGTTAACTGGCGGACACATTCCCATGAGCGCTACCGTAACAACAGAAGAGATCTATGATGCGTTCCGTAACAGTTCAAAGAGTGATGAAGACAAAACGCTCTTTCATGGCCATACCTTCTGCGGCAACCCTATTGCAGCAGCTGTGGCGCTTGCTGCTATAGAGACATATGAGAAAGAGAAAAATACATTTACCAACAAAAGCAAAACACTGCAAAAGGCCTTCTCTTCTCTAAGAGAGTGTAAAAGAGTCTCCTCTCTGCGGACATTGGGAATGATCGCCGCTTTTGATATGGAAGATAGTGTCCGCGCTCGAGCTGTTGCTCTCCAGGCAAAAAAAGAAGGGCTACTTATCCGGCCTTTGGGCAATGTCATCTACCTCTGCCCACCTCTTATCGCAAGCTGCGACCAACTTACAACCATGGTTTCAATACTCGAAAACGCTCTATCGTAATCGGTGTCAGGCAGATAGACAAAAAAAAGAAAGGAATTACTTTTTAGAAAATCCTGATTCATTAATAATGGCATCCGCACGTGGCACATAAAGCACACAATTATATTCCCAAAATATAAAGTAAAGAATATAAAAGGATCTGGCCTTTATGTTCTAAAAAGCTTTTGCTTTATTAGGTAATCTGATCTCAATGGATAAAGAAGATTCGAACATACTCATTCAGACCTCAACACTTCAAAAAGATGAATCTTCGTGTGCCCAGCAATCCATAGAAAAACAGATAAAGACCCTGGCGCAAAAGGCTGGAGAGCAGTTTGATTCAAAGCGTGCTTTTGTTGAATTTATTCCACCAAAACATGGTGAGAACTCTTTTTCTGTCCAAATAATAACATCGAACTCATCGGGCCGAGAAGCCCTAGATCTATTCACAAATTGGTTACCAACGGAGATTCCTGTCTCCTCTTTTTCTGTTAATCGTACTCCTTTTTCTTGGAAAAACAATTTCTCTTTTTTCTTCACAGAAATTAAAGGGGTTGTAGAGACAGAGGAGGCTGCCTCCCTTCTGCGAAAACAGGCCCCTCTACTTCACCAAGAACTTCAATTAGCCTTTATTACATCCAACAGCTTTCTCTATCCCCTAAACATAGATTCCAATGACCAACAATTGCGGCAAATCTGTATCAGACAGCTTCTGCGACGCCAGCAGCAGGATATTCCAGATCTTTTCGAAGAATTGCAGCGCTTTCTTCTCTCAACGGATAGAGAGTTCAAAAGCTTACGTTCACCACAACAACTTCTTCGAATTGTCCGAGCCCATCACTGGTTGCGAAAACAACACTCTCTTCTCAAAATATCTAATGAAACAGAAAAACAGCTCTTTTTCAGGATTTTTCCCACCAAGCTTCAATATACCTTCGGCAGCAAAGATGTTATCTCGCTTGTCATCTCTTTAAAAACACTCTCAACATATGAGAGGTTTAACCATCGACATATACTTCTTGCTTGTCAACGTTCTCTTTCTTGTCTAGAGTTGATTCCCCGTTCATTTTACACCTACCACTATCCTGAAGATTCTTCTGTTTCCCTTTATATGGAAATCGCTAAAGATGATGGAACACTACCTACTCGTTCTGAGTGGACAAAGCTCAAACAAGAACTTTCTCGAGAACTCATTAATTCCATAGAACAAGTTGTCAGCCGCATAGATATTCCTCAAAATGAAGAAGATCTTCTTCGCAATCTTCTGCTTTTGAGTCAGCAGATTCGAAACACAAAGGATACTCCCCAAGTCATCATCCAATTTACCGGACAGACAGATGATGCCCTAGATTTTCATGTCACCTTAGTCCGAGCTGTTAAAGAGGGATATGATAAAATTCCTTCGCCTCCTACTTCCTTCCCAGAGATCATACGATTTATTCCTCTTCGTGTCTCTGCTATGGATAAGCTTCGATACAGATATATCAAACAAGGGCTCCATTTCCTGGTCCAATGTTCCAAAAAGCCCTTTTTGCGGCGCGACCACTCCATTGACTTTTTAAAGACACGGGAATCGGTTTTGCGATATGTAGAATCGGCCTTTGGCAAAGTGCGAGATCTTAACGGTGGCCTCATATACCAACAACACCAGCTCCTCGAAGGTATACGTCCCCTCCTTTCTAAAGAGGAGACAAAGGATCTTTCGATCGTCGAAGATATCTTTCACTCTATTACACCAAGCATCATGAAGAATCTGCTTGGACCCGAGCATATTCTCACTATTTTCCGCCAATTCTTATCTTTGAGAAACGAAAGCAAAGAAAAGGGGACTTTTGATGTTCAGGAATATGCAAAAGAGGTTTTCGTTGCATTTGAATGCCCTGACTCCTTTACCAAAGAAGACATCTTACAGTCTCGATCAAAATTCAAACTCAAAGAAGATGAGTTAGCTGTCGGCCATCAAGTTGCAGAAGGGCGTCAATTTTGTCTCGTCATCTGCTCCCATAACGATGCCAAAACACGGAAAAATCTTGTCTCTTGGCTCGAAGAAAAGGCAGACAATAAAAAACGCGGCTGTATCGACCAAACACTCCGTATTAGCCTCCCACGGCCCACTCTTGTCCTTGATCCGCGCATAGGGACAGATAGGACCTCTGGTACTGTTATTAAAATGCTCTACGAAGGCCTCATGAGACTTGATCCTAGTGGCATGCCTACACACGCCATTGCAGAGGAAGTTGTCGTTTCCAATAATGCACGAACTTATACCTTTAGATTGCGCCCCAGCCTCTGGTCAAACGGAGACCCCCTTACCGCATACGATTTTGAATATGCATGGAAAAAAATTCTTGACCCGTCATTTCATACAATATTCGATTATCTGCTTCACCCTATTCTCAACGCCCGTTTGGTCAAAGCGGGGCGTCTTCCTGTAGATTCTTTGGGAGTTCGCGCTCTCTCTGACCACATGCTTGTTGTTGAACTAGAGCGGCCTACACCGCACTTTTTGGAGCTGTGTTGCCTTTGGATCTACTCTCCTTTATGCCGAGAAGTTGATAAAACATATCCAGGCTGGGCCTACTATGGTGACAGGACCTATGTATGTAATGGCCCATTTAGGCTTATTAAATGGGGACGAAACAGTGGAATCCAACTCCTAAAAAACGAGTTATATTGGGACAAAGAACGCGTTAGCCTCGAGAAAATCGATATCAGCATTATTGAAGATCCTCTACAGGCTTTACACCTATTTGAACAGGGCAAGCTCGACTGGCTTGGGGAGCCTTTATCAGAAACCCCCATGTGTATAATCAAACAAAAACACCCTCGTGTCAGATCCCAACTAATGTCGGCCATGCAGTGGTATGCCCTCAATGTTCAAAATCCACCTTTTCGATCTGCCAAGGTACGCAACGCACTCTCCTTAGCCCTTAATAGGCAAAAGATCATTGACGAATGTCTTGGAGGCCAAGAGCAACCTGCTCACAGTATTTTACCGACATCATTTTCGCTTCTAGAAAATCGCGACCCCCTTTCATTCGATCAAGAATATGCGAAAAAACTATTCGAAGAAGGGCTTAAAGAACAAGGCTTGACTGTAGCTGATCTGCAGCCGATTACCATGATACTCTATGATCAAGAACCGCATAAATCTGTGGCCAAAACAGCTGTAGAGTCATGGAAAAAGATCCTCGGACTCTCTGTTAACCTCACCATCCTTGGCTGGCACGAATTCTTTGAAAAGCTCCCGTCAGCCCACTATGACATCTGGGCCATTATGTGGTACTCCTGGTATCGCGATCCGATGTATTCTTTTGAGTTGCTTGCAGACAAAACCTCTTCGATGAATCTATGTCATTGGTCAAATAAACAGTTTGTTCAACTCATCGAGGCAACAAAAGCAGAACAAGAGCCTCATAGACGCAATTTTTTCTTAAAAAAAGCAGAAGAATTAATCTTGCAAGAGATGCCAATTATTCCGCTCTTTAATTACAACTCTCTCTATCTTAAAAACGAATCTATCGAAAATATTTATATTTCCCATTTAGGAAACGTAGACTTTAAATGGGCACGCTTTAAAACGAGTGATGCTCCGGTAGAAAATCGACCTCCACCTACAGTAATTGAATCCAACAAAAAAGAGACGATTCGCCTCTACGTACAAGGAGAACCCGTCTCTCTCGATCCAAGAATCGGCGGGGATCTCAGGTCACAGCAGATTATTCGTGAGCTCTTCGAGGGGCTTTCGAAAACAGGACGAGACGGAAAAGCAGAACTCGCTTTAGCAAAATCAGTTAACTCTTCAGCAGATGGATTAGTACATACCTTCTCACTACACGATGCTCAGTGGTCCAATGGTACTCCCGTCACAGCACATGATTTTGAATATGCATGGAAAAGTGCTTTAGATCCATCCTTGTCCTCTGTTTATAACCACATCTTTTTCATTATTAAAAATGCGCAAAAAGCATATTCCGGGAAATGCTCTCCTGATCAGATTGGTGTTAAAGCACTGGACAATACGACATTGAAGGTAACTCTTGAATATCAAAGCCCCTATCTTCTCGAGCTTCTCTCCCATGCTATCTTTTCACCAGTTTGCAAAGCTATAGCGCAAAAGGATCCTTTGTGGGCCAATACTACATCTTCTCAATACGTATGTAATGGCCCATTTCTTCTAAAGACAAGAAAAGCTCACTCTCTTATTCTACTCGAAAAAAACCCCTCCTACTGGGGCAAGGATACGGCAAAAAGCAAATTTGTCAGCTTTCAAATCATCGAAGATCCCCAAACAGCATACAACCTCTTTCAATCAAAAGAGCTCGATTGGTATGGAGCTCTCTGTGGAAATCTTGGATTGGAAGGAAAATCCGACTTCATCCAAAAAGAGCTCAACGCAGCTTTTTGGTTAACATGTTGCGTTCATGCTCCCCATCTTGCCTCACCTAAGATCCGACGAGCGCTCGCATGCTCTATCAACAGACAGCAACTTTGTGACTCTCTACTTCCTCTTAGTGAAATTCCTGCGTATAGCCATTTGCCAAACCCATTGAGTTTCTCTAAAAAACCTCTTTTTTCCGATGACAATGTCGAATATGCTCAGGCCCTTTTTGAGCAAGGATTACAGGAGTTAGGATATACAAAAAATTCCTATCCTCCCCTTGTTATTAGCTCCTTATCTGATCCAACAACAAAAGAGCTTGTTCGAAATATCCAGCTGCACATTCAGCGCACATTGGGCATTCGAGTTGAAATAGCCTTTCAAGACTGGAATACGCATATTAAAAAATTCGCCGCTGGAGATTTTCAACTCATAACATTATTCTGGTTTCCACAGGTTCCAAATGCTCTACACACACTTTTATACTTTAAAAACAAAACAACATATACGAATACGTGTGGATGGGAAAATAGTCGATACCAATGTCTTCTTGAAAGCGCTATAAAAAGTAAAAATCCGCAACAACGCCAAAAATTACTAAAAAATGCAGAACTTCTTCTTATTGAAGAGATGCCCGCCATCCCAATAATTTCTCAAACGTACAGATACATAAAACATCCAACCCTCATTGGAGAGGTCTTCTCTCCTGCAGGAACATTGGAGACAAGATGGTTAGAAAAAATTGATAAAAAAGAGATAAAAGCTATTGCTACTCCTACACCAGCTCCTGTTCATAATAGCGACAGCACTATTAATCTCTATCTACAAATCGATCCATTCTCTCTTGATCCTCGCTGTGGTGGAGACCGCCGATCACTTAATGTATTGCGCAATGTATTTGAAGGTCTCACTCGACTCAATTCTGAAGGAAAACCGGAACTTGCGCTTGCCGAAACTATCACAATCTCGGATGATGAGCGTACGTATACCTTTAAACTCCGTCCTTCAAAATGGTCCAATGGCCTACCTTTGGTCGCCGACGATTTTGCTTGGAGTTGGAAAAGCATGCTCGACCCTGCCTTTCCAACGAGTTTTGCATACGCCTTTTTCATGATCAAAAATGCAAAAAAGGCTCGTAATAAAGAGTGTTCTATTGACGAGGTTGGTATTAATGTTCTCGATGATCTTACTCTAGAAGTTTGTTTAGAAAACCCGTCTCCATTCTTTTTAGAATTTACCGCCCTTCCTCTGTTTGCGCCTCTTTGTCGAACAATTGTAGAAAAAGAGGAGATATGGGCAGACCAAGCCTCCTCATATGTCTCAAACGGTCCCTTCTCTCTCACTAAATATGAGAAAGGCTCTTGTATTCTACTAAAGAAAAATCCTTTTTACTGGGACGCTAATAATGTCCCCACAGAAGACGTTTGCTTCTCGATTATTAAAGATCCACATCTTGCATATAACCTATTTAAAAAAGGCCACTTAGACTGGTATGGCCATCCATTCGGAGAGCTTTCTCCTGAAATTATTCTCGCGCTTGATCAAAAACACGATTTGCTCAAAAAAGAAACTGGTATCTCCTTTTGGCTGCGATGCTGGACAAAAGCTCCCCATATCGCTTCTCCCAAAATTAGACGGGCAATCGCCTGTGCAATTAATCGAAAAGAAATTTGCGCATCATTGCTGCATAAAAGTGATAGCCCCGCTCAAAGTATTCTTCCCCTCTCTCTTTCATTGCTAGACAAGCCCACGTTTGAGGATAACAATATTGAATTTGCACAGAAACTCTTCGAAAGCGGTCTCTCGGAACTCGGGTATACCAAAGAGACCTATCCACCGATAGAACTACTCTTTTGGTCAAATTCTTCCATTCGCGGTGTCGCAGAAATTATAAGTCTGCAACTTCAACATACACTAGGAATCACAGTCAAACTTGTCCCCAAAGATTGGGAGCCTTATCGCAAAGCTCTCGATTTGGGTCTTTATGATCTTGGTATAGCTCTTTGGTATACATGGGTTTCAGATCCATCATATAGTCTTAACAGTCTTAAGTTTTCTGATAATGGGATCAATGCTACTGGCTGGGAAAATGAGACCTATATTCGACTACTTAATCTTTCAGATACAACTAAGGAAAAAGAAAAACGACAAAAATATCTCAAACAGGCAGAAGCACTTGTCATGAATGATTTGCCTGTTATCCCCCTCTTTAATCAAACCTATAAATTTGCCAAATCAGCAACACTTGCTGGGGAGCTTATCACTCCAATTGGAAGTATAGAAATAAAAAGAGCGTTCAAGAAAAGCCGCTCAACAACCTCGGAAAGGCCCACAAAAGAGTCTCAAATATGTAAATCTTCTAATATGGCGACCCCATCGACTCTTCAACTGTATCTGCAATCAGAACCCATTTCATTAGATCCAAGAGAGGGATCAGATAATAGATCTCTATGTATTTTAAAGTATCTTTTTGAGGGGCTTACACGAATTGATACTGATGGAAAAGCGGTGCTTGCTGGAGCAGAATCTGTTGCTGTATCAAATACAAATACTGTTTACACCTTCCGATTGCGACCATGTAGATGGTCAAATGGTCAACTCGTCACTGCTCATGATTTTGTATGGAGCTGGAAGAGCCTGCTTGATCCTTCGCATCCTACGAAATACTCCTACATGTTTTTTATTATTAAAAATGCACGGCGAGCCAGAATGAACGAATGTTCTCTTGATGACGTTGGTGTTGTTGCTATTGACGAAAAGACATTAGAAGTAGAGTTAGAACATCCTTCTTCCTCTTTTCTTGAGCTCATCTCATTATCACCTTTCTCGCCCATCTGCCAAGCATGTGATAAAAAAGGTTCGGATTGGATTCAAAAAACGGCTCCCTCATATGTTTCAAATGGGCCATATATTCTAAAAACACATCAGCCCTCTCGCATCTCTCTTGAGAGAAATCCCCATTACTGGAATAAGACGGAGACTCGAGTACAAAAGCTCAATTTTCCAATCATTTCTGATCCATATACTGCATATGACCTCTTTCAAAAAAGAGAGCTAGATTGGTATGGCAATCCTTTTGGGGAAATCCCCGCGGAAATTACAAATCAACTCGATACCACTCATCAACTTATAAAAAAACAGAGTGGCAGGCTCTTCAGGCTAAGCTGTTTTACTAATACCCCCCACCTCTCTTCTGCAAAGATTAGACGAGCAATCGCCTGTGCAATTAATCGACAAGAGATTTGTTCTTCTTTTCTTTGCGATACAGATGTCCCAGCAACAAGTATTATCCCATCCCAGCTCTCACAATTAGAAGGGGCAACATTCGAAGATAACAACCCAGATCTTGCTGTAGAGCTATTTAAAGAGGGCCTTTCCGAATTAGGGTATACAAATGACTCCTATCCTCCCTTGATACTCACTCATTGGGCAGATCCTTCTATTCGTCTTATCTCTGAAATGATTAGCCTACAATTACAGTATACGCTTGGTGTCACTGTTACCCTAACCTCTTATGATTGGAAGAGCTTTTTATCTAATATTACAAATGGAAAATACCAATTAGCTTTAACGAGCTGGTATTCACCTCTGAAAGATCCAATGTATACTTTGCAAGCATTCGATCATAATCTCTTCGGATTTAATGAATCCGGATGGAAATCTCACGAATATTCAAAACTTCTCCACCTAGCCAATACCTCTACTAGTACAAAGCTTAGAGCAAACTACTTGAAGCAAGCAGAACTCTTGATCATGGAGGAGCTCCCTGTTATTCCGCTCTTCACAGAAACTTGTAAGTTCGTAAGTGCTCCACAATTAGACGCGAGCGTTATTGCTGACATAGAAAGCTCCGAACTCCGGAGATCTTTTAAGAAGTAGCGTTTCTAGAGAGATCAAACTAGTAAAAAAAGAACCCTCGCCCTATGGTAGCGCACGCCATTTGGTCTATTACTAATTTTGTGAGAATGATCTTGTGATACATATATTTCTTGAAAGAGTTACTTGCCAATATTCGGGATATAGGAGTAGCATAGTTGTCAAGATTTCTCTGTATCCATGAGATGGAGATTATTATGAAAAAGTCAATTTTATATTTTTTTGTTTTACCTTGCCTCCTCTTGGGTCTCTCCGGGTGTTCATGCTCGCCTACCAGAAATAAAAAAGAGGCTCGACTCTACCTACAAACAAGTCCCATTTCATTAGATCCGCGTATTGGTGGAAACCGAATGTCGTTAACTGTGACGCGTCTCCTTTTTGAGGGACTTTTTCGCATAGATCAAGATGGAGGCTACAAAGAAGCTCTTGCCAAAAGCACTACTATTTCAGAGGATGGCCTTGTCTATACGTTCACAATCCATCCCTCTAAATGGTCTAATGGGGAAGAGGTTACAGCACATGATTTTGAATATTCCTGGAAAACCATACTCGACCCCTCCTTCCCGAGCTCTTTCTCCTATGTGTTATACGACATAAAAAACGCTGTTGAGGCAAACCAAAGTAAGTGCTCGCTCGATGAGGTTGGCGTAAAAGCTCTTGACTCGCACACACTACAAATTACGCTGCGAAATCCTGCCCCTTATTTCTTAGAGCTACTTGCCATGCCAATTTTTTCTCCAGTCTGTCGTTCTCATTGTCAAAAAGGCGAGTCGAATCCCGAATATGTCTCGAATGGCCCCTTTATTCTTAAACAGTATGACCTAAACTCTCAGATCTTCCTCGAAAAAAACCCCCTTTATTGGAACCAAATCAAACCAAAAATGGATAAGGTATCGTTTACCATCATTGAAGATGCACAAACGGTCTATAATATGTTCTGTAGTGGAGAGCTAGATTGGTTTGGAGATCCATGTGGAATTATTCCCTTAGATATGCTCAGTGAGATGGATCCAAAAACCATTCATAAACAAGATATTGGTCAGTGTGTTTGGCTCCGATGCCAACTGAAAAATCCTCTTCTTCGCTCAAAACATATTAGAAAAGCACTTGCAACAGCAATTGATCGAGATGTTATTTGCAATCAACTTCTCAAATGTGGAGAGCTACCAGCAAAAACTATTCTCGCTAAATCGCTTTCACTCCTAACAGACGCTCCTTTCAAAAATGGTGACGCAGAAGAAGCTCGTCATCTTTTTGCACAAGGACTTGAAGAGCTTGGACTTACAAAAGAGACCTGCCCACCTCTCTCTATTCAGTATAAATGCGATGATCAGTCGTTAAGGGGGATAGCAGAGCTTATTAGAGACCAAGTTAGCTCTACTTTAGGAATCAACGTCACCCTTGAAGATTGCGACTATGGGACGCTTTTAGCACGGTTTTTCTCTGGTGACTTTCAGCTCTGCCTTCTCGATTGGTTTACCTTCTATCAAGATGGTGGCTACTCATTAAACTGGTTTAAACATGAGCGCTGGGGAGATCCTATCTTCAGGGAAGCTCTTGATAAAGCAGATGCCTCTGTAAATATAAATGACAGAAAAAAATATTTAAAAGAGGCTGAAGAAAGATTCACAGATGAGCTGCCTGTTATCCCAATAATCCACAAGAACTGTAAGTACCTAAAGGCCAGCGAGTTAGAAAACGAAGCTCTGTCGGCAGTTGGTCAGGTGGATTTTATGTATGTAGATAAAAGCGGGTAGGTAGGTAAGACCCGCAAAAGATCTCCTCTAAAAAAGAGTTAGTCTTCCTCTTTGGTGCAAATTTCTATTATACTATTTCCCTAAATTTGGTAAGAACGGCTGAAAGCCTTTGTTGTTCGAGACCAACAATAATAGGGAAATAATGGCACAAAAAAACACCTCTCTCATTGCCCTGCGCTCAGTTGTGGCCTCATTTATTTTCAATATTTTTATGGGCAGCGTCTACATTTGGAGTGTTTTCGTTCCTGTATTGCAAGGTTTCCATGGTCTTTCTACCGTCCAAGCAAATATAATTTTTGGCACCATCAATATAACAAGTTGTTCTGGAGCTCTATTTATAGGGATGCTTCTCAAAAATCGCTCTCCTCAAGCTGTTGCAACTCTCGGTGCCCTTGTATTTGGGGTAGGATATTGCATTGCATCTCTTTTCCACGGCTCTTTTTACTCTCTTCTCATCGGCATCGGGCTTTTCTCCGGATTCGCAATTGCAACGGGAATTATGACGGCCATTTACGTTGGAGCTAAAAATTACCCTCAAAAGAAAGGAAAGGTCATTGGATTGCTTGTCTCGGCAAATGCTTTGGGCTCTATCGTACTTACAAAAATCTCAAGTCTACTTTTAGAGGCTAGAGTCGATGTATTACAAGTCTTTGAAATAATCGGTCTTTCTTCTCTTATTATACTCTCTGTCTGCGCCCGGTATATTCGGGTTATACAAAGAGATCGTATCGAATCAAGAGCGTCTACTTCCCAGTCGTACCGATCAAATTTCTCTCAAATTGCCTTCTTATTTCTGTCTATGTTTGCAAATGGTTTTGGTGGATTTCTTATTATCGGCAACCTTCTCCCGCTTGCTCTCGGGGCACATCTTGATACTGCACTAGCAGTAACAACTATTTCTCTCTTTGCATTTGGAAATATGTGTGGCCGATTTTTCTGGGGTCTCCTCTATGACCGTCTGTACAAAAAAACCCTTATACTCGCGCCACTTTTCAATGCACTTTGTTTTTGGGTATTTACCTTATCGCCATCTCCTCTTACCTTCATGTTCATAACATTTTGTACAGGGTTTTGTTTTGGCAGCTCCTTTTCTATTTATCCCGCCCATGTTAGTACACTCTTTGGAGAAGAGGGCATCCGGCGGTTCTATCCCTTCATTATCCTCGGCTGCGGCCTCTCCGGAATTATTGGCCCTATTGTTGGGGGCTGGAGCTTTGACACCTTCTCCTCATACGTTCCCTCTCTCTACATAGCGACAATTCTTGCTCTCATAGGCGGGGCAATACCGAGATTCATACAAAGCCGAAGAGATGTGAAAGAGCTGTTGCCAACATAGTACTAAAGAACGTACCATATCAGCTTGTATCTTCTTTGGTAACAACTCGTTATGAAATTTCCAATTTTCATCTCAGTCCTTATTTCACTGTGTTGCGGCTGCTCTCGCCCTCACAAAAATACAGATAAAAAGCACGTTCGACTCTATTTACAAACACATGCACTCTCACTAGATCCTCGTATTGGTGGCAATCGAGTATCATCACATGTAACTCGTCATCTATTTGAAGGCCTGTTTCGAATAGATCGGCATGGAAAATACAGTCCAGCACTTGCCAAAAACGTCATTATCTCACAAGACAAGTGTCTTTATACGTTCGAGCTTCACCATTCTAAATGGTCTAATGGAGAGGATGTTACAGCATATGATTTTGAATACGCCTGGAAAAGCATTCTCGATCCATCGTTCCCATCTGCTTTTTCCTATCTATTCTATGACATTAAAAATGCAGTTGAAGCATACCAAAAAAAGTGCTCTAGCGACGATATTGGCATTAAAGCTACTGATTCTCACACACTACAGGTCACCCTCAAACATCCAACTCCTTTTTTCCTAGAACTCGTTGCTAATCCCCTCTTTTCCCCTCTACCTCGCTCATATTGCCAAAAAGAGAATTGGTCACAGAAAGTTTTCCCAGACTACGTTTCGAACGGTCCTTTTATTCTCAAAAAGCACGATTTGAAATCTCAGATTATTCTCGAAAAAAACCCTTTTTACTGGGGACGCACTCCTCCACAAATAGATACGCTCTCATTCACAGTCGTTGAAGATCCTCAAACAGCATACAATATGTTCTGTGTTGGCGCTCTCGACTGGTTTGGCGAGCCTTGTGGCCCCATACCTCTAAATATGCTCAATGGATTGGATCCAAACGCTCTTCATACACAAGATACTGGTCAATCTACTTGGCTCGAGTGTCAGATAGACAAACCCCCTCTTAATTCACAATTAATTAGAAAAGCGCTGGCTACTGCAATTGATAGAGATGTTATTTGTAATCAGTTCCTTGAGTATGCGGAAACACCTGCATACAGTGTTCTTCCTAAATTTCTCACTCTTCTTTCTGCCCCCTCTTTTAAAAATGGGGACGTACAAGAAGCCAACCTCTTGTTTGAAAAGGGACTTAAAGAGCTTGGGATTACAAAAAAGAAGTGCCCCCCACTTACTCTTTTGTATACGTCCGATCAAACTCCACAAACAATGGCTGGTCTTATCCGAACACAGCTTAGCGAGGCTCTGGGAATCGAAATTATCCTTGAAGAGTGTGATTACCACACCTTTTTATCCCGTATTTGTTCCGATGATTTCGAGCTTGCCCTTTCCAACTGGTTTTCCCTCTACCGAGATCCTATGTACACACTAAACTGTTTTAAACATAAAGAGACCAAAATGATCGGACCACCCTGGGAAGATCCTATCTATATAGAGACCCTCAACAAAGCAAGTGCCGCTATAAGTGATAAAGAGCGCCAACAATACTTAAAAGAAGCCGAAGAGAGAGTTGTAGACCAACTTCCTATTATCCCCATACTATACAAAACCCATAAGCATCTAAAACCCAATCATCTACACGGATATGCACTATCGGAAATTGGGCAGATGGATTTTACGTGGACAGAAAAGAGCTCTTAGAGCCTTTCTATGCGGTTTCAAGAGCACATCTCCTACCTTTTCAACAGGATAAATCTGAAAAAGCTGCTCTAATCTCTGTTTGAGAGCTTTAACAAAATGCTCTTTTGAAGCAAAGTATGATGAAAGGCGATTGCAAAACTGAGCGTGAGAGCGCTCTTTTCTATAGACAGGTTGGCGCTTTGGAATGGAAAGTAGTGACATCGCCTCTTCTTGCCACGACCACAAGAAAGAGGTATGGTGAAGAACTCTTTTGCTGGCAAAACATTGCGCATTACCCGCGATCTTGAGATTGTCGAGTGCAAAATCCTGCTCTTCTAATTGTAAAAGGTGAGGAGTAAAAACAGGAGAAAGGAGCTCGTGCATCCAGAGCATCGTATTGTGCGCATTCGGAGAGCTGAGCTCTTTTTCATCGAGAATAATAGTAAAAAAACAGGTCTCTCTATCAACGACAACCGTTCCACCACCACTAAAGCGCTGGATAATGGCGGCTCCCATCTTTTTTGCCCGATCTATCTCGACAACTTCATGAGGAGTTGCTGATACCCCCATAACAACTGCCAGATCAGAGCCTCGATTTATAATACACCAATTGCCCTCTCCAGCTCGTAAAAGCGCTTCCTCAATACGAAGCTGCTCAAAAATGGGCAAATGATCAAATTCTAATACGTTTATACCGCTTCTAGAGGGCATGAGAGCCTCTTTAATGCAATCATGAGAACAGAGATATCTGCAGGAGCAATGCCGGGAATACGGGATGCTTGTCCTAAATTGTGGGGGCGAACAGAAGTAAGCCGCAACCTGGCCTCTGTTCGAAGTCCATTAACTAGAGAGTAATCAAAATCTTCGGGCAGGCGAATCTGCTCGACACCCAAGAGCCTTTCTACCTCTATCTTTTGCCGTGAAATATACCCTTCATATTTTACTGCTATCTCTATCTGGTTATTTATCTCGAAGCCATAATCATTAAAATCGTCTGGGAAACGAGTGTGCAGCTCTTTATAGGAAAATTCAGGACGCGCAAGAAGTTGTGCGCATGAGCACGATTTTCCATTAACTGTTTTGTATATGTTGGAAAGCCGTTTAGGCTCTTTTTCAACAGCCATCTCTTTTTTTACTAAGCGGTCATATTGCTCTTGAGAGATCAAACCAACTTCATAGCCTTTTCTACGAAGTCGAAGATCAGCATTATCTTGGCGAAGAAGAAGTCTATGTTCTGCTCGACTTGTAAACATTCGATACGGCTCATCAACACCCTTTGTCACAATATCGTCGATCATCACACCGATATAGGAAGAATCGCGTGTGAGAATCAATGAAGGCTGCTCCTTACATCGCAATACAGCGTTTATGCCAGCGACAATACCCTGTCCTGCAGCTTCTTCATATCCTGTTGTCCCATTTACCTGTCCTGCAAAGAAAAGCCCCTGAATCTTTTTCGATTCAAGAGAATAATCGATCTGTCCACTTGGAACATAGTCGTATTCAATGGCGTAGGCTGGGCGAATAATCTCAGCATTGCGAAGAGCTGGAATAGAGCGCATAAAGGCGTACTGAACATCAAAAGGAAGAGCTGATGAAATGCCGCTTGTATAGACTTCTTCTGTATGTAATCCTTCAGGTTCAAGGAAGATTTGGTGGCGATCTTTATCTGAAAAACGGACCGTTTTATCTTCAATGGAAGGGCAATAGCGAGGGCCAACACTTGTAATCTGTCCAGAATATATGGCAGAGCGCTTAAGATTTTTAAGGATGACCTCTTTCGTCTTTGCATTCGTATAGACAATGTGACACGAGATCTGCGGTAATCGTGGCGCCTTTTCATCAAAGGAGAACCAAACAGAATCATCTCCTGGCTGCTCTTCAGCCAAAGAGTAATCGATGGAACGGCTGTGAAGACGAACAGGAGTTCCTGTCTTTAATCGCCCAAGTCCAATACCGTGTGCTTCTAAACTCTTCGAGAGTAGCATCGATGCAGGCTCTCCGCATCTACCACCAGAAAATTGATTTTCACCTATGTGGATAATGCCCTGCATAAAGGTTCCGGTCGTGATGATAACTGTTGAAGCCTCAAAGCGAACACCCTCTTGGATCTCAACACCGCGAATTTTTCCTTCTTCAACAACGATCTTCTCAACAGTACCCTGTTTAAGCTCGAGATTGGGCATCTTTTCGAGTGCATGCTTCATCCACCCCATATAGGCAGCTTTATCAGCTTGCGCTCGTGGAGATTGAACAGCTGGCCCTCTCTTGGTATTGAGCATGCGAAATTGAATGCCTGTATGATCGATAGCCTTTCCCATAATACCGCCGAGCGCATCGATCTCACGCACAATGTGGCCCTTGGCTATCCCCCCGATAGAGGGGTTACAGCTCATCTGCGCAACTGTATATGGATTGATGGTCAAAAGCAGGCTGCGCGCGCCCATCTTGGCAGCGGCATGCGCAGCTTCACAGCCAGCATGTCCTGCTCCAACTATAACCACATCATAAAGGCAGGGATATCGCCAGACCATAACTACTCAAACTAAAAAAGTGGGGCGCCCTCTCATATAAGGACGCAAAAAGAAACTTACCCCTGATTGTGACCCTATCTCTCTCATAGGATGAGCGAAGGAGATAAGATACGAGTGTTGGGACGAAAGTAAGGTTTTTACCCTTGCCGAGGAGCAACACGAAGTAGATTATTTTCTGCAGCCATTCCATGAGGGAGATAGGGTTATAATCAGGGGTTAGACTATTTTGTCTTATGTCGATTCATTCGGCTGCGTTTTTTTCTCTTATGCTTTGCCATTTTAGAGCGACGCTTTTTCTTAACAGATGCCATCGAGGTTGTTTCTCCTAATAGTCCTAATGTACCGGATAAGTATGACAAATCAACGGTTGCTTTTCAAGAAAAAAGAGAGTCAGCCATAAGACCTGCCAAAACATTACTGTTGCAACAATTTTCTATTGTTCTATAATGTCCCTTTAAAAAAAATTAAATAATCTGGGTTAAGAAACTAATGTACGCAAGTTCTTTGTGCGCGAGTTCTTTGTCTGCCTCCATTTCAAGAGTCATCCCTCTTCCCTCCGAAACCCTTAATCAGAAATTTTGTTCGGAATGTGAGGAAATACAGAAAACTAATTCAACAATTTTGCTTAACAAAATATTTCACAAATATTTGAAATATACTACTACCGAGAACTTTGAACCTATTCGAAATATAATCGCTGGAGAAATTAAAACGATCCGCCCCCCTTGTAAAAAAATCCACAAAAGATTGCTTCTCTACGGCCCCCCCGAAATTACATCAAGAGAGATACGAGAGCTCTCTGTTCAAGAGAGACGTACCCCTCAAGAAGGAAAAAGCACGTTCTGGAAAAAAGTAGCCAAAAAAAAACTCTCTCGGCAAGCGGGAAATATTTTTGGGTTAAACCATGATTCGTTTACAGAAATAAAAGCGTGGATCCAAGAGCAACGCGCTCTTTTAGAAAGCGGCAGTCAACACCCTAATCCCAAAGCATTAAAAGCATTACTTGCGCAATCCCAAAAAAAGCTGCTTGAAGGCCTACGAGAAGCAACTATTCCCTTCTCTCGATTTAGACTGTATCAAAAAACTCTCAATCTGCAAAAGATCGCCGCTTCACTGCAAACTTTTGCTCTTGCAAAATCTATTGAAAAACTCTCAGCTGAGCAGCAAAGCAAACTCGATGCCATGCCAAAAGAGGTATTACAGTCAGATGATCTACTCTCTTCAATAGCAGCATATAAAGAAATAAAAACAGAACTCTCTCAAAAGATTGCGAAAATCTCTTCTCAAATTACCCTACAAACGGAAGGGATCGCTGAAGGCTTTCCAGAGGCTACAGAAGCTGTTCTCTCTTTTGTGCAAAAGAGCATTCCAAAACTTCTTACACAACATCTAACTACAAAAGAAGGTCTCTCTTCTTTCTGTGAAAAAACATGGAATTGTGTCTGTGAACTGCATCTAAGAAGTCCCTTTCCAAACAATATTGAACTCTACCTCAGAGCTAAGGTAGCAGAGGGTGGCTGGAAAAATGTCTATAAGTTTACCTATCTTTATGGCCCAGGTCAAAATGGTCCAAGACAGTTTGCCCCTCTCATAGCGTATGCAAAACTCAAGAGATTCTCAACAACAGGACGTTCTGCTGATCAGCCTGGTTTTAGAACATTTCAAAACGAGCAATCTACTTGGCAAACCCTTTTAGACCATAAAATTCGCTCTATCCCCAACATGAAACCAGTATTTAAGAGAAGAAATCCAGGAGAGCTAAAAGCATTTGCCATTGAGTGGTGCTCTGGAGGCTCTTTGTATTCTCGTCTTAGAGACAAAAATCTCTCCTTACAACAAGGTCTCAACATAGTCCTACATACCGCTTATGCTCTCCAAGATCTACATAAACATAAATGTGTGTACCACGATCTTAAACCCGACAATATCCTTCTTACTAATACCAACGCAAAACTCACTGATTTTGCTCTTTTGGGTAAAAAAGATATAAAAGATTCTGGAATTCGATCAACAGCAACATATACACCTCCCGAACAACTTAATCCGTCATGGATTGCAACGCCATTTATGGATGGATGGCAGCTTGGTCTTATCCTTTTTGAAATAAAGTATGGATATGGGAAAAATACATTTGGTAGCTACTATAACAGACTCGATAAGGACGAAAGAGATGCCTTCCTGGCTGATTCCGAAAAGATCGACTTTGAAAAAATGAGTGCGGGCTGGGCAAAGTCGAGAGAAGAGATGGTCTCTCAACTTGATCTAACCAATCGTCTAGACAGATTGATTTCTACGCTCCTCTCAATGGAACCTGAAAAGAGGTTTTCGATTGATGGTTCAACACCATCGCACTCGATTGCACCAGTTATTACAGAGCTCGAAAAAATAATTGCTGAAATTTAAACCCAAGTTGCGTGATTATCCCTCTTACAGGCTGGCTGCGGCAAACAATCTACTTCGCGAAAGCTCTTCGGCTTTGGTTAAAAAACCTTGTCTTCGTCACAACACTTGTATCTTGTTTCCCTCGCGTAGCCTCTAAGGAGGGATAATCACGTAACTTGGATTTTTAACCCCTGATTGTGACCTGTCTCCCACGTGGGCTGGCTGCAGGAGATAATCTACTTCGCAAAAGCTCCTCGATAAGGTAAAAACCTTATCTTCGTCGCAATACTTGTATCTTAGCCCCTTCGCTCAGCCCACTATAGAGAGATAGGTTACAATCAGGGTTTTAATGCCGTCCCTCTACAACCTTTGGACGCGCCGCAACCCCCTCAAGCTTATCCATATGAGCAAACAGATCTAAGGACTCGCCTCCTGCATCCGTTTGCTGAGCTGTGATCGAAATATCAACACCTAATGCCTGCAGCTTTTCTACAAGCCTTTCATGACCTCTGGCGATAAAATCCAATCCTTCAACAGTGCTCTCACCCTTGGCCAAAATAGCAGCCATAACGTAGGCAAAGCCAGCTCGAAGATCGGGAATCGAAATAGCGAGCCCCTCTAAAAGAGTTCTACCACGAACAATAAGGCTGTGCGGATGGGCATGATCATTAAAGCGACAAATCCTTCCACCAAGACACTGACGAAAAGTAGAGATCTCGGCTCCCATCTTTTTAAGCGTGTCGACATATCCCAAGCGGTTTTCATAGACTGTCTCATGAACAATTGAAGAGCCAACCGCTTGCGTAAGGAGCACGACAAAGGGCTGCTGCCAGTCTGTCATAAAGCCTGGATGGACATCAGTCTCGATATGAAGGCCACTTTTTAGAGGATGCTCTGTCCAAAACTCAATCCCATTATTTTTAACAGAAAAATACCCCCCAATCTCACGGACAGCATTCAAAAAGGTGATAAGATGGCTCTGCTCTGCCCCTTCGATAAAAATGCGCCCACCAGAGGCAAGAGCAAGCATAGCAAATGAGGCGGTCTCTATCCTATCTGCCATCAAAAAGTGCTCTACAGTCTTAAATGAGCGCGTTCCCTGTATAATGATCTTGCGATCTGTATCGAGAACGATATTTGCTCCAAGCTTCTGCAAAAAGAGAATGAGTTCGACAACCTCTGGCTCAATTGCCGCGTTGGTGATCATACTGGTTCCACGGGCTGTTACAGCAGCTAAAATAACGTTTTCTGTCGCCCCAATAGAGGGGTAGGGAAGCTCTACCAGAGCACCATTGAGCCCTTGAGGAGCAAAAGCATGAAAAGAGCCCTCCTTTCTGGCGCTTTTTATCTCAACACCAGCTCCTAGAGTTCGAAAGGAATCAACGTGAAAATTAACAGGACGCGCATCTTTAGAGACTCCACAAGCCAAAGGAACCACAATATCGCGCTCAGAACGGGCCAGCAATGCCCCCACCATTAAAATTGGAAGGCGATTAGACCCTGAAAACTTGTGAGAGACATAGGTTGTCTTCAGATCTTTTGTCTGAACCTCAAGTACCTTTGCCTCTTTATCCCACAAATACTCCATACCGACCTCATGACACATTTGCAGTGTCATGGCCACATCTTCAACATCAGGAACATTGAGAAAGACACACTTTTTATCTGATATTAAAGAAGCAATAATCAGTTTTGTAATTGCATTTCGTGCCCCTGCAACAGCAACCGTCCCCTGGATCGGCTTTCCGCCAACTATCCGTAGTGTTTGCATATCTTCTCTTCTAAACTCCTCTTAAAAATTAAGCGCATTGTAGCAACTTGAGACTCAATGCTCTACTAAAAAGACCTGTGTATCTAATTTCAGTCCATTCAAATCTGTTTTTTGCTTAACAATAAGTAGATATATATGTATGGTCTGAAAGACAATACACCTTGAGAGGAGGAACATATGCTTAAAAGATTTTCTTTTCTATTTGCCCTACTGCTTACTGTTAGCGCTCTTTTTTATGTGCAGAGCAACACAAAACCAAAGAGCAAAAGTGTGCTTTTATCTGTTCTCGCAAGAAATAAAGCCCATGTTCTGCCTAAATACTTAACGTGTATTGATGAGCTAGAGTATGACAAAAGCGCGATCACCGTCTATATCAACACAAACAACAACGAAGACGAAACAGAAAATATACTCGAGAGTTGGCGGGAAAAAAACAAATCTCTTTACAAGGATATTATCTTTGAAAAGCACCATGTAGAATCCCTTTCTCAAACAAACCCTCATCACTGGACTTCTGAGCGTTTTTCAGTACTCGGACAGATCAGAAATCAAAGCCTCCAAAAGGCACAAGAGCTGAAAACCGACTACTATTTTGTCGTTGATTGCGATAATTTTATTACCCCCTGCACACTGCAAACACTCATTGAAAAGGATAAGCCGATTATCGCTCCCATGCTCAAGTCTGTACCCCTACCAAATGATCCCTATAGCAACTACTTTGCTGACATCTCAGAAAATGGGTACTACAAAGACCACCCGGAATATTGGGAGATTCTCAATCGATCAAAACTTGGAACTTTTCAAGTACCTGTGGCTCATTGCACCTACCTCATTAAAACAGAATGCATAGATCAACTCTCTTATGCCGATGGAACGCGTGACTACGAGTTTGTCATCTTTTCCAGAGTTGCTCGACAAAATGGTGTTGATCAATATATCTGCAATGAGAAAGATTTTGGTACGCTTATTCATATGACAGGCGAACCAACGCTCGAACAGGAAAAAGCCGCTATTGCGCATCTAGTAAGATGAAGCGAATGCTCATCTGCTTGCTCCTTTTGCCACTTACAATTTTGGCAGATGGACCTGTGATTTCCTGCAGAGAGTTAGAGTTTGGAGCAGGATTCTTTTCTGTTTTCCAGCGGTTTATTGCTGCACTCGATGATTACGAAAAAGGAGAGGTGAGCGGGTTAGAGATAGATCTAGGAACAACGGGCCTCTATTACGATGCAATAAAGGGGCCCAACTGGTGGGGGTACTATTTCGAGGAGCTTCCTATTCAAGTGGACAGCTCCTCTCCGAAAGTAGATATTAGAGAAAAACTCGATGAATACACCACGCGAGGGATCGTAGAGATTCCAAGCGAGCGCTGTAACTATCTTGCTAACAAATACTTAAAGGTTCGCCAAGAATTTCTACAAGAAGCGGATGAGTTTATCAAAAATAACTCTAAAGATACCCACCTTATCGGAGTTCAATACCGTGGCACCGATAAAATGAATGTTGAAGCTACCTATATCTCTCAAGAGGCGGCTGCCCTTCGAATTAAAGAAGAGCTCTCTCGCATGACAATACCGCAAAATTTCAAAATCTTTGTGGCAACCGATGATCAACTCTTTTTAGATGCGATGAAAAAAGAGTTTAGCAACAAAGTCTGTTATTTTGAGATGGAGCGCTCAAGACATAAAGAGCTGCCGATTCATCTCTATGGACGCTCGAGTGGCTACATAAAAGGCAAAGAAGCGCTTCTAGATTGCCTCGTCCTCTCAAAAAGCGACTTTCTCTTTCGCACCTCATCAAATTTAAGCAACAGCGCCCTGATATTCAACCCCTCGCTCCCTTCATTTCTCCTAAACAACGGTGTTTTTGGGGATAGGTAGGGAATACTTAGGGCAACAAACAGCCTGCACAGATTTTTATTCAAAAAAGCGTTGTTTTCCGGTATTTTTTGTGCTAGAAAGCGGGGGGTTAAATTTATTTCA